>VOFD01002708.1_pt1 | contig 53893 bp, 61 predicted proteins | sample 5384101 | NCBI WGS metagenome assembly VOFD01 (sample SAMN12384723, study PRJNA508395) | human gut metagenome | isolation source: healthy gut C | host: Homo sapiens
AAATTTATGAATATTCTTCTCTGGAAATCGAAATCCTTGAAACGGTAGCCATGGTTTTGAGCGAACTGGTGGCTTCGGAGGAAATGTCCGAATATAAAAACAGCCTGATTAAAGAACGCGGCCTGTCTGAACGGGAAAAGCTCAAGGGGCTCAGCCTCAGCAAAGGTTTTGGTATGGGGCAGGCCGTCGTACACCGCCGCCGGCAGGTTGTTACCAAAATTTTTGCCGAAGACAAAGACAAGGAACTGAAAAAACTTGAACTTGCCCATACCGGAATGAACCGCGACCTGGATGAAAAATTTAACTCCACCAAACTGGGTATCGGCGAACACGTTGACATTCTTGACGCTTACCGGATGTTTGCCAAGGACAAGGGGTGGTACAAAAAAATTGCCGATAACGTCCAAAGCGGCCTGACTGCCGAAGCGGCTGTCGAGCGAGCCTATGAGGATATGTGGAACCGTCTCTCCGGCACGACCGACAGTTATCTGAAGGAACGTTTGCATGATTTGCGGGATGTTGCCGACCGGCTGTTGGGATATCTGAGCGGCGACAATAAAAGTCTTTCCCAGGTGGAAGGCGACGACATTATCGTTGTGGCCCAAACTATGGGTCCGGCTGACTTGATGGATTACGACTATCAGAAAATCCGCGGCTTAATCATTGAAGACGGTACGCCTACAATGCACGTGGCCATCGTAGCCAAAGCGCTCGGAATTCCGGTCGTTGCCAAAATAAAGGGCATTTTTAACGAAATCAAAACCGGAGAGCTGATAGCCGTTGACGGTAATGAAGGCTATGTCTATATCAAACCGAGCGTTCCGGTTCAGGAAAAAATCAAGGCGAAAATCGCGGAAAAGAACAAGCTTCTGGCACGTTTGGCCGAGCTGAAAGACTTGCCTGCCGAGACCAGGGACGGCGTTCGCATCAACCTTTACATCAATGTCGGCTTGGCCTTTGATTTGGACTATATTGAAACCACAAACTGCGACGGCATCGGGCTGTATCGTACCGAAATTCCTTTTATGGCCTCAGACGTTATGCCGGATGTCGACCGCCAAATGAGCTATTATAAGGAACTGATGGACCGTGCCGGGGACAAGCGGGTGATTTTCCGCTCGCTGGATGTCGGGTCGGATAAGCTTTTGCCCTATTGGAGCAACGCCGGAGAAGACAACCCTGCCATCGGCTGGCGCTCCATTCGCATCACGCTGGATCGTCGGGCCATTCTGCGCAAGCAAATGCGGGCTTTTCTCCGTGCGGCGGCCGGAAAAGTCCTCAATGTTATGTTTCCCATGATTTCTAATCTGGCCGAGTTTGAAGAAGCTAAAGAAACGCTGATGATTGAACTTGAAAAGGAAAAGCGCCGTGGTTCCGAAGTTCCGGCCAAAGTGAACGTCGGCCTGATGATAGAGGTACCCTCGGTAGTCTTTCAGCTGGATGCCATTTTGCAGCAGGCGGATTTTATTTCTATCGGCACCAATGACCTGGCGCAGTTCGTTTTTGCCTGTGACCGAGGAAATCCGCGTCTGAGCGAGCGCTACGACGTTTTGTCCGCTCCGTTTTTAAAGATGATGCAGGAGATTGTCGCCAAAGCGAATGCGGCGGGCGTTTATTGTTCCGTTTGCGGCGAAATGGCGGGCAATCCGATTGAAGCGATGGCCCTGATTGGGCTCGGCTATCGAAACCTGTCAATGTCCGGGTCGTCGTTCAGCCGCGTCAAAAGTATGATTCGCTCGGTAAACATTGAAGATATTGAAGATTACGTAAAAACGCTGCTGAAATCAAACAAACGGACGCTGCGTCCGCAATTAATTTCCTATGCCTATGATCATGGTATTGAAATTTATTAAAAGGTATGTAATAATCATCGCATTTACTGATATTTGTAAAGGAAATCATCGTGAAAAAAGAGAAAGCAAATTCCGAAGAAAAGGAAGTTAAGGAAGCCAAAGAAGTCAAGGCTCAGAAGAATGCCGAAACCGCGTCGTCCAAAACGGCGGACAAGGCTCCCGCAGAAAAAAACGTAACCAAAGTCGGCAGCCTGTTGAAGGAAATGCGCATTCAAAAAGGGCTGAAGCTTCCCGATATCGCCAAAAAACTTTGCATTCGCCGTATCTACCTGGAAGCTATTGAAGAAAGCAATTATGCCGAAATTCCGGAATTTCCTTATGGTATCGGTTTTATCCGCTCATACGCTGATTTTCTTGGGCTGAACAGCAGCAACATTGTCGAGCTTTATAAAGAGGAAACCAACATTCAGCCGGAAAAGGACATTTTTGTTCTGGAGCCGCAGACCGAAGCGACGGTCCCCGGCAAAAAGTATTTGCTTGTCAGCCTTGCCGCAATGATTGTGATTTATTTCGGATGGTATGCCTATAACAATCATACCGTTGAAGAAACGCCTGCTTACCCGGAAGCCTCGGTTTCTTCCGCCGGTCAGGTTGAAGATACGGTTAATCCGCTGCCACTCGTGGTGGAGGACTATTCCAGCCCGGCCGAAGTGTCGGACGGCGCCGATTCTTCTGCCGAACCGATTGCGGTTATAGATACCACTGCGGAGGCAGAACCGGCAACGACAACGCCGCAGGTCGTAGTGACCAATGAGTCTTTTCCCGGCACGGTAGAGCCCAAAGCAGAACCGGCCCCGGCTCCGGAGGTTGTTGCCGAGGCGCCCAAACCGGCCAAAAGCGGTGTCGTTATCAATGTAAAAAAAGAAACCTGGATTGAGGTCAAAGACGACAGCAAACTCTATATCAGCAAGGTTTTGCAGCCGGGTGACACCTATACGGTGCCGCAAGGTCCCGGTATGATTTTGTCTGTCGGCAAAATGGACGGGGTCGATATTTACATTAACGGCGCTTTGACCAATGTCTTTACGGCCAACCGCAAAATGAACATTGCCTTGGACAAGTTTATTTCTGCCGCTAATCATTAGCGACACATTCTTATTGCAGAAAATAGCAGGTGTCTGCCTGCTATTTTCTTTTGTTTTATACGGAGAGTTTTTTTATTTAAGGAAGTATCAATGAATTTTGCTGAAAAACTAGCTAATGTCGTTAACCGTTATAATGAAGTGGAGGCGTTAATTTCCGCGCCCAACCTGAATTCTGACGAACTGGTCCGGATGAATAAGGAACTGGCTCAGCTGGCGCCGGTTGTGGAAGCCATCAACAACTGGCACCGTCTTCAGAAAAATATGGACGATGCCAAGTCAATGATGGATGACGCCGAGTTGGACAAGGAAATGCGCGAAATGGCCGAGGCCGAATATTATGACCTCAAGGAAAAAATGCCGGAGCTTGAGCAGCAGATTAAAATTTTGTTGCTGCCCAAGGATGAAGAGGATGAAAAAACGCTATTCTTGAAGTCCGTGCCGGCACCGGCGGCGACGAAGCCGCATTGTTTGCGTCGGTTTGTTTGAAATGTATCAGCGCTATTCCGCTTTGCAGGGATGGAAGTTTGAGGTTAACGACGTTACCGAAAACGAACTCGGGGGCTATAAGGAGGCGTCTGCCAAAATCACCGGCAAAGATGTTTTCGCCCGCTTGAAGTTTGAATCCGGAGCGCATCGTGTCCAGCGCGTGCCGGTAACCGAGTCTCAGGGACGGGTTCATACCTCTGCCGCCACGGTGGCGGTGCTGCCGGAAATTGAAGAAGTGGATATGTATATTAATCCGGCAGACTTGAAGATTGACGTCTATCGTGCGTCAGGTGCCGGCGGACAACACGTAAACCGTACGGAATCCGCCGTTCGCATCACGCATATTCCGACCGGCGTCGTTGTTCAGTGCCAGGATGACCGCTCACAGTATAAAAACAAGGAAAAGGCGATGAACCACTTGCGCGCCAAGCTGTATGATATGCAAAAATCGAGCATTGACACCGCTTATTCCGAAAAGCGCAAACTTCAGGTCGGATCGGGTGACCGTTCCGAACGTATCCGAACCTATAACTATCCTCAGGGACGCGTGACCGACCACCGTATCAATCTGACGCTTTATAAGCTCAATGAGGTTGTTTCCGGCGATGCTCTGGGCGAGATTATAGACGCTCTGGTGATGGAAGACCAAGCCCAAAAACTTGCCGAATTGGATTAGTTTGTTTTGACGGTTCAGCCTCCTTTTGACGAATAAAAAGGAGGCTGAATAGTTTTTAGTCTACGATTTCGATGCGGACTTTTTTGCCGTAAAATTTCAGCAGCCGCCGAAATCCGGAAATAAGATAGCCTTTGCCGGCTTCTATTGTGTTAATGTCTTTGGTCGAAATGCTTGCCGCTTCGGAAAGCTGTTCTTGGCTCAGGGCTCTCTCGCGCCGGACGTTTTTCAGTTCAAGCCCTAAAGCGCGGCGAACCGCTTTAATATTGAAATTTTCGATAATCATTGTTTTAGCTCCGTTGTTTAGAGAACTTTTCCTGTTTAAGAAAAGTTATATATTAAAAACAAAAACCACCTTGACTGAAAATCAAGGTGGGGAGCTACAAAACTGTCAAAGTACAGTCAACCTGATTCGTCGCGTGAAAACGCGCTTATTTCGGTCACTCCCCGGTTTAAGGAGCTGTTACTTTGAGGTGTTTTGTAGACACCACAGCTCACCTCTGAGCTGCAAAAAACATCTTAAAGCAAATCAGGCGTTTTGCAACTAAAATCGCTATCTTATTTTACTCATTTAACATCTGCGATTTTTTGATTGTGCCTGTCGTTAAAACTTCTTATAATCATCCTCAGGTTAATTTGAGGAATCACCAATGTCGGCACCACAGTTCGTACATCTTCGCGTTCATACCGCCTATTCTTTGTCGGAAGGCGCAATGCTGGTGCCTAAGCTGATTCATAAACTTCACGACCAGGGGGTTCCGGCGATTGCCGTAACCTGCTTCGGATGAAGGGGTAAAGCCCATTTTGGGTTGTCAGTTCTACCTGCGCAATCCTGATGCCGATGATGTGCTCAAGGCTAAAGGACGGATTATTGAGCCGGATAAAATCGTTTTGTTGGTGATGAACGAAAACGGCTATCAAAACATTATGAAGCTGATGAAGCGCTCTTATCTCGACAACCCCAAACAGGGCGAAAAGGCACAGCTCAAAATGTCGGATTTGGAAGAACTGAACGGCGGGCTGATAGCGCTCACCGCCGGCGTAGAAGGGCAAATCGGACGGCTCCTGCTCGAAAACCGCAAGGCGGAAGCGGAAGAGGTCGTTGTTAAACTTCGCGAGATTTTTGCAGACCGCCTTTATATGGAAATTTCGCGTATCGGCTTGGAAACGGAACAAAAAACGGAAGACGACTTTATCAATTTTGCATATAAATACAATATTCCGCTGGTTGCCACCAATGAGGCTTTTTTCTTTGATGCCGATATGTATGAAGCGCATGATGCCTTAATTTGCATTGCCGCGGGAGAATATGTGGCCAACGATGACCGCAAAAAATATTCGCCTAACAACCGTCTTCGCAGCGCGGAAGAAATGGTTGAGTTGTTTAAGGATTTGCCGGAGGCTGTTCAAAGCACGGTTAACATTGCCGCCCGTTGCAACTACCTGTCACAGAAGGTCGATCCGTTGTTGCCTATTTTTGAATGTCCCGAGGGCAAAACGCAGGACGAGTTCATTACCGAACAGGCCTACAAGGGGCTGAAACAGCGTATGGAAGCCCAGGTTTACAATGACAGCCAAACGCCGGAAGAACGTGCGGAAATAGACAAGCGCTATTATGAACGTTTGGATTATGAGCTCAGCGTTATCAAAAAAATGGGTTTTCCCGGTTACTTTCTTATCGTGTCGGATTTCATCCAGTGGTCAAAAGCCCACGGCGTGCCGGTGGGGCCGGGGCGTGGTTCCGGTGCGGGTTCGATTGTTGCCTGGTCATTGAAGATTACCGACCTTGATCCCTTAAAACTTGATTTGCTGTTTGAACGTTTCTTGAATCCCGAACGCGTCAATATGCCCGATTTCGACGTCGACTTTTGTCAGGAAAACCGCTATAAAACCATTGAATACGTCCAAAAGAAATACGGTTTTGACCATGTTGCCCAAATTATCACCTACGGCAAACTGCAAGCCAAAAACGTCATCCGCGACGTCGCCCGCGTGTTGCAGATGCCTTATGCTCAGGCGGACCGTATATCTAAAATGATTCCTCCCGGTGTTCAGGGTAAAAACCCCACTTTGCAGGAGTCGCTGGATCAGGTGCCGGAACTGGAGCAAATGCGGCAGGAAGACCCGCAAATCAACAAGTTGTTTGATATCGGAATGAAACTGGAAGGCCTTTACCGCCAGTCCGGTATGCATGCCGCCGGCGTAGTTATCGGTGACCGCCCGTTAGATCAGCTGGTTCCGTTATATAAGGATCCCCAAGGCCGATATGCCGGTTACCAGTATGATATGAAATTTGTGGAAGAAACCGGCCTGATTAAGTTTGACTTTTTGGGACTGAAAACGCTGACCGTGATTAAAAAGCCGTCGACTGGGTGAAGAAAGTTCATAAAATCGACCTTGATATCGATAACATTCCCTTGGATGACAAGTTGACCTATGAGATGCTTCAGCGCGGAGACACTTCTGCCGTATTCCAGTTTGAATCTCCGGGAATGAAAGATGTTCACAAGCAAATCAAACCTGACCGTTTTGAGGATTTGATTGCTATCGTTTCTTTATATCGCCCCGGCCCGATGGATAATATTCCCACATACATCAAGCGCAAGCACGGCGAGGAGGAAATAACCTATCTTCATCCCGATTTGGCGCCGATTCTTGATGAAACATACGGCATTATGGTTTATCAGGAACAGGTTATGAAGATTGCTCAGGCGTTAGGCGGCTACACTATGGGCGGCGCGGATAAACTGCGTAAGGTTATGGGTAAGAAAATGCGCGACGAAATTCCCAAACAGCGTAAAATGTTTACCGAAGGCGCCGTGGCAAAGGGTATTGACGAAGGAACCGCTACCAAAATTTTTGACCAGATGGAAAAATTTGCGTCTTATGGTTTTAACAAGTCGCATGCTGCCGCTTATTCTTTGGTTTCATATCAGACGGCGTACCTGAAAGCGCATTATCCGGTAGAGTTTATGTGTGCCGTGATGTCTTTGGATATGACCAACGTCGACAAACTCCTCTTGTACAAAGAGGAGTGCAAAAAGATGGGATTCAAGGTATTGCCGCCGGACATTAACAAGTCTGACGCCGACTTTGATGTTGAAGACGGCAACATCCGCTATGCCTTGGCCGCCATCAAAAGCGTAGGCGCCGCCAATATGGAGGCTATTGCTGCCGAACGCCACGCGCACGGACCCTATAAAGACGTTTCCGACTTTATCCATCGGATTGACGCCAAGCAGATTAACCGCCGCCAATTGGAGCAGCTGATAAAGGCTGGCGCTTTTGACTGTCTGGATAAAAACCGCGGCAAGCTTTTTGCCAATATTGAAACCATTGTCCAGCACATTTCCGCCGCTACGGAACTGAAAACCAGTTCGCAGTCGTCGCTGTTCGGCGATCAGGAGCTTCAGGCCAAGGTCAAGCTGGCCGAAAAACCCGATTGGCCGGAGCTCGAAAAACTTAAATTGGAGGCGGAAGCCATCGGCTTTTTATCTGTCGGCTCACCCTCTGGACAGTTATTCCCGCGGTATGGAGCGTCTCGGCGTCAAAAAATGCAATGAGGTTTTTCAGGGTATTCGTACCGGAGATACCATTCGCGCCAAATTGGCCGGCTGCGTAAACTCGTTCCAGAAGCGCATCTCCAAAAACGGCAATAAATATGCTTTCTTGAAATTTCCGACGGCAGCAGCAATTTTGAAGGTCTGCTGTTTTCGGAAGGGCTGACCCGTTTTGAAGAAACCATCAAGTCCGGTTTGCCGCTGCTTGTCAGCGTCACGATAGACAAGCAGAACGAGGAGGGCAATCCCCGGGTTATGATTAACAGCGTTGAGACGTTGGACAAGGCTATTGCCGACGTTGCCAACGGTTTGGAAATCAGCCTCAATGACACCTCTGCCGTGCCGAAACTTAAAGAAATCCTCGGCAAAGATAGAAACGGCAAAAATAAAATATATATAAAGCCTGACAACGACAATTGGGATATTCGAATTGAGCTTTCCGGCGGTTTTGCGCTCCAGGGCGACGTTCTGAGCCAAATCCGCGGCTTGGCCGGTGTAACCACAGTGAAGGAAATTTAATCATGAAGAAAATATATGAATTTCTGAATCATTTTTGGGATAAAGGCAGTTCTGCGGCCGTCGTGCCGGAAGAAGATAATCGCGATGCGGTTAAAATGCCGTTGTTTAAAATTGTTTTCGGACCGGAAGGGCTGTTTATTGACCGCACGCGCAATTTCTTTGCTGTTGCCGGAATTTATGCTCTGCTGTTGTCGGTTTTGTCATTGGTTGCCGGGCAGGGGTATATGTGCCTCTATAACGACTACCGCGTCGGCGGCGGCTATTGTACCAACAGCATCGGCCTCTATGTTGCCGTACACATTGTGGTCTTGTATGTCATATCTATGTTTATGGTTCGCTGGTATAACGTTTGTTTCGGCGGACAGCCGTTGTCTTGGCGCTATCTTTTGCTGCCGCGCCGACAGGATGTGCGGAGTTTTGCCGGCAATATTGCTTTTTATCCTGATTAATCTGCTGTCGATGCTGTCGTTGTATCTGCTTTATGTTCGCGACCCTAACCCGGATTGGCGGATAGAACTGGTTTATTTTGCGTTTGTTTCAATCGGTTTTCTGGTGCCTTTTGTGGTAATGCGCTTTTATGCGTTGATTGGTTTTATTCTGGCCGGAGAGAAATTTCCCTCTTTTGCCGCGGTCTGGAACCGGGGAAGGGGAAATTCCCTCCGTATCTTGGTCAGTCTTGCGTTGATTTTCTTTCTGATCTTTTTCGCTTTTTCGCGTTTCTGAATAACTTTAAGCTTGTCGACGATAAAAATGCGTTCTATATTAGCTTCATAGTTGAATATTTATACAACCTTTTATTGTTGCTTTTAGTGGTCTTTTTCACCAATCACTGCTATTTGCAAAAAACTTTCTTGTTTGGAAGGAACCAAGATGGAGAATAAAACTGCTCAAATCAGACTGCCGTTCTGGGAAACCGTTCGCCGCAGCTTTATGTACGTATTGACGAATTTTGATGTCTATCTCAAGGTGACCGCTTTGTGGTTTGCCATCATTCTCTATGAGATGTTTACCGATTTTCCCTCAATCTGTAATCTTTCTGCCGAAGGATGTACCGGCGGATGGATGCAGAATGTATCTATTTTGTTGCTGATGCTGGCATCGATTGCAATCGTTATCGCTTTTTGCCGCGTGATTGTGCTCAAGGTTCCGAGCTCATATTTCTCTTGGGCTTTCGGCAAACGGGAAATTGTTTATCTGCTGTACAACATTTTGTTGATTGCAATCATAACCTTGCCCTCCATCGTTTTGATTTTCTCTTGGGCCTATTTCGGACGGATGCTCGGTATGCCGGAAGGTTTTTATAATGTCTCGCTGATTATTCCGTTGCTTCTGGCTATTTATTTTTCCCGGTTGTTCCTGGTCTTTCCCGCAATTGCCGTTGATGATCGGAAAATGACTCTCAAGGCGTCTTTTAAATTGGCGGAAGGCAATGCCAATAAGATTTTCTGGGGACAAATTTTAATGACTCTGCCGGTTGTTCTTTTGATGGCTTTGTTGTCAATTATATTCAAACTGATTGGCAGCGACGGTTATGTCGTCAGATTTGTTTTCGTCCTGTTGGTCTTTGCGCTGTCATTCTTGGATTCCTGCTTTAAGGCGTCTTTCTTTGCGCATATTTATCAGTATTTCACTTTTTATCGTGATAAGGCTGAAGAAAACAAGGAATAAGAAAAAGGAGCTCAATTGAGCTCCTTTTTTTGATTTTTCTGTATCAGGTCTTATCTTTTTTCCTTCTTGTCCGCATACGGATTATTGGTCTTGCGAACAGTCATTCTTATCGGAATTCCGCGCAAATCAAAATTTTCGCGCAGCTGATTAACCAAATACCTCAAATAAGCGTCTGGCAGACCTTCCGGATTGCTGGAAAAAATATAAAATGAAGGAGGTCTGGTTTTTGCCTGCGTAATGTAACGTAGCTTAATTCTCCGCTTGTTTTTTCCGAGCGGCGGCGGATAATTGTCAATCATATCCGAAAACCATTGGTTTAACGGGGCTGTCGGGATTCTGATGTTCCAACGGTCATAAACCTTAAAAACGGCACGCATCAGCTTGTCAAGATTTTCACCTTTTAACGCGGAAATTGTTACCGTCGGAATGCCCTCTGCCTGAGTCAGGGAGGTTTGCAGTTTATCGTTCAAACGCTGCAATGCTTCCTTGCGGTTGGCAATGTCCCATTTGTTGACGGCGATAACCAGAGCTCGGCCTTCGTCCAAAACCTGTCGGGCAATAGTCAGATCCTGCTTGTCCAAAACCGCGTCGGCATCCAAAACCAAAATCACGACCTGAGCCATAAAAGCGGCATGTTTGGTACTGGCCGCCGACATTTTTTCCAATGAATCGTCCACGCGTGACTGTCTGCGCAATCCGGCGGTATCAACCAAGTTGCTTTTTCTTCCCTGATAAACCCATGCGCTGGTAATGGCGTCGCGGGTAACGCCGGCTTCCGGTCCGGTCAGCATTCTTTCATCTTTAAGCAGGGCATTGACCAGAGTAGACTTTCCGACATTCGGCCTTCCGACGATTGCCAGTTGAATCGGCCGTTTTTTGTATGCGGCATCTTCTCCTGTCTCCTCTCCGCTATCTTCCTCAGCAACCTCTCTTTCCGGTTCTTCTTCGCTTTTTTTCTCGTCGTATTCTTTCAGCGCATCATAAAGGTCCAACAGACCCAAACCGTGTTCTGCCGAAAACGGAATAGGCGTACCCAAACCCAGCTTATAAGCTTCGTGAATACTGTCTTCCTGAAGTTTGCCCTCACATTTGTTTGCAAGCAAAACGACCGGTTTTCCGCTCTGGCGTAGCAATCCGGCCAGATGTTCGTCATAAGGTTGTAGGCCGTCGCGGGCATCAAACAAAAACAAACTGACATCAGCTTCTCTGATTGCTTTTTGCGTTTGTTCCCACATTCTTTTTTCCAGGTTGTCTTCGTTGGAATATTCATAACCGGCAGTGTCAATTACCTGCAATTTCAGATTTTGCAGTTTTGCCGAAGCTTCTCTGCGGTCGCGGGTTACGCCCGGTTTGTCATGTACAATGGCGACTTTTCGCCCGACCAGACGGTTGAACAAAGTCGATTTTCCGACGTTCGGCCTGCCGACGATTGCGATTTTCAGTGTCATTTTAGTTTCTCAATCCTGTTATTGAAATGCCAGCATATAGGCATCTTTAGTCGTAAAGAGCGTAATGCCGTGAGCCATAATCGGAGCCAGCTCGACGCCGTCGTCAATGCTGATGTAGCTCAAAATTTCTCCGGTGTAAGGCGATACGGCAAAGACGTAACCGTTGGACGTTGCCACGATTAATCTGTTTTCAGCCAGCAACGGTCCGCTGCCGAACACGCCGCTGCGGTCTTCAAGTTCGTCTCCGTAAGGAATGGACGTGTTCCAAACTATTTTTCCGCTGTTCTTTTCAAAAGCCAGCAGGTCAAAGTTGTTGGTCAGCACATACAGATAATCTCCGGCAATCCACGGCTGATTGTTGCTGCCCAGTTCTTTTTCCCATACCCGTGCGCCGGTTCGCAGGTCTATTGCCGCCAAAATGCTGTTGTAGCCGACGGCATAAACGCGGTCACCGTCAATAACCGGGTTGGCTTTGATGGCCGTAATATTGGACAGGGAGTTGGTTCTTTTCTTCGAAACCAGCAAATCCACCCACAAAGGCGTACCGGTGCTGGCTTTGAATGCCCGCAACTCGCCGTTTGAAAAAGCTGCGATGACGACATCCAAATCGGGGTTGTACGCCGGACTAGCCCCTCCGACTAATGTCGTGTTTTCAAAATCATTGGTAATTTTCCAGATTTCTTCGCCGCTTTCGGCATTCAGGGCAATTAAGGTATTGTCAAAAGTCTGAACAAAAACTCTGTTGGCCCCGACGGTCGGCGCAATTCTGATGGGAGCTTCGTAATCCTTGCGCCATAGCTCTTTGCCGGTTGTCATATCCAGGCAGAATACGCCGCCAAACCCGGTTGTGGCATAAATTTTCTTGTTAAATTCAGCCAGACCCGCACCTTTCATGGCAACGGAATTGTCATCCTTGTTCAAGGCCTTCAGCCTTTTTTTCCAGATCTTACGGCCGTCATCCAAACGATAGGCGCTGACAATGCCGTCGGCGTCAATGGCAAATACGACTTTGTAAGCAATAATCGGTGACGCAATAAGAAAATCGCGTTTGGAGCTTCCTTCGCCGAAATTGCTGTCCCAAATCTCTTTCAGTTTGCTGTCTGCCTCAAGATGCCCCATCAAATGCATAGCGTTGCCGCCGCTTTGCGACCACTGGTTGTTGGTATAGGGAGCCGGAAGCTTTATTTTAACTTCGCCGGGAGCATAGTCAGGAGCCAGGTCGGCGGTTTCTTTGATGACGTTGATTCTCTCTCCGTCAATTTCAAGCTTGTCTTTACCGAACAGTCCGCATCCTGTAAGCAGCATTGCCAAACCTAAAGTCAGCGCCTGCCTGTACATATTCTAACCATGAACTTCTCCGTTATTTGCTTTGATCGCTGATAATCGTCACCATGTCTTGTGCTCTGGCTTTCAGGCTGTCCTGAACATTGGCCGAGTTGACAATCTTTTTCGTATTCGGCTTTTGCCTGTTCCATGTCTCCTTCGCGGATAGCCAGCATTGCCAGCAGTTCATGAGCAATATTGGCCCAATTGCTGTCTTCTGCCGTCAGCGGTTCCAGCAGGTCGGTTATTTCTTCCCGGCTTGCGTCGCTGTCCAGTTTGTAAGAAGCCAGTTTGATTGTGGCAATGTCGCGCATTTGTTCGTTGGCGTCTTCGTCGGAAGAAAGTTGTTCCAATGCAGCCATGGCTTCGGCGTTTTTGCCTTGCTCAAAATAGATGTTTGCGATTTGCAGTTTGGCCACGTCGCCGTAAATACCGCGGTTGGCCTTGGCCAGATTCTGCAGAATGTTAAGACTTTCGTCAAAACGGCCCTGATTTTGCAGCGAAACGGCAACCGCATATGCGTTGGAAAGCTCCTGAGCCCGTTTGGCGCGCCAGGTTTTAAACGTTTCAAAACTGACTGCCGCCGTCAGAATCAAAGCGACGGCGATAATGATGAACAACCCGTATTTGTCCCACAGGCTTTTAAGCTGTTCGTTTTTGACGTCCTGTTCGATTTCTTTCAACAGGGCATCGTTTTTTAAAGTGTCGTTAGCGGCTTTTTTCATAAACTGTCTCCTCGCCTGAAAATCTCCTTTTGCTATATATTCGATATCTGTTAATATAGCAAAGATATTTTTTTATATTACCAAACTTCTTCCGGTTTTTTTTATTTTATAACCTCGTGAATAAGAAATTTTTTAACCCAGCGCAAATCTTTAATCGGAAGCTTTGCTCCGAAGGTAATTGATTTTTCGTCTGAAATGACAGACACGAAATACCGCCCGCTGGCCGGATTTTCCGTGATGTCGATTGCTTCGATTGCCGTTTTGGGAATTTCGTCGTGCTTGGTGGAAAACAACATATATTTGTGCGTGTTGACGATTTTATCCTTCTTGATAATCAGCTTTTCTTTGCGAAACAAAATAAAAACGGCGGTAATAATAATGAAGGCGCAAATCCCCGTGGTTATAAAGAAAGCCGAAGGTGAAAAGCTTTTTTGCAGCGTTTCGAAATTGGCGCCGGCGGCAATAACCAGGCCTCCGATAGCTAATATAGCAATCCAGGCGATGATATTGTATGCGTCCCATACAATTTTTTTCTTGCTTTGATAACGATTTTGTCTTTGCGGCGGACATAGGCGATGGTGTCCGGCAGCGCTTCGTAAGAGTCGTAGTTGTCGATGACATAGCCGAGCTCTGCCATTTCTTTCAAGGATTTGTCAAGGTTTTTGACGTCTCGGGCAATCAATCCCTCGTCGGTGTTGACCAGAGCCGGCAGATTAAGCGTCCGGGCATAATGTTCCCAGATTTTCCGGATGTCTTTTTCTGACGTGGAAATGTACAAAGGGATAATCCGGCTCGGATCTTTATGATAAAGCTCAATGATATACTTGTTTTTGTTGATAAAGCCAAACTGGAAAAATTCGATTCTGAAGCGGACGCCCTGATAGTTTTTAAAATTTTCGCGAATGATGACCTTCTCGCCCAACACCGGACGGAAACCGATTGTAACCGTTTTGCCGTCAAAAATGATTTTTTTGTAACGGATGTAAGAGGTTATGCTGGCTGCAATCATTCCCAGACCGATAAGAATAAACACGATGTCAAAAAACGTAGGATTAATCAGCGGCTGGTATTGCAAGGCGTCCGGCATTCCGATCAAGTCGTCAAACGAGCTCTTCGGCTGGCGAAAACCGTTAAAAAATTCATAGGTGCCCAGAAAAAAAACAATAATGCGCCAAAAATCAGCCCGGGCAGAATAAATCTCCAGTTTGTACGGTCAGACGTTTTGGCCGGCAGTTTATCCAACTTGAGTTCGAGCTTATGACTGAAATAATCCGGCATATTATAATTCATTGTTTTTTCCTTTTACAAGATTTTCAGAACACCATTATGCTAGCTTAATTCTTTTAAATAATCATCAATTTTTTCTAAAATATATTAATTAATTTTAGTTTATTTTAACGTTCTGCGGTTATTGTTGTAATAAAACAAGTTTTATACGAAGGAGCGCTTATGGAAAGTATAAACATTTTTACTCAGGATTCTTATTTTGCTATAACGTTGTTCACTTTGGGACTTCTGCTGTTTTCTACCATTTTTTCCAGCCGTGCCGACAAGATTGCGGCACCTTTGTGGCTGTTGTTCATCGGATTGGCGGTAGAGTTTGTCGCCGGCGGCGTTTCTGCGGAAGTGACCAATGTTTACAACGAGGGCGGCTCCATTACCGCATATGTGTTTGTTGAGCTCTTGTTGCTGCTCATTGCAATGATTTTTATGGCAATGGCTGCGTCACAGCTGCTGATACGCAGCCTGCCCAGCTCTCCGGTAATAGTGATGGTTACCGTTTTGGGCGTGGTTGCCATCGCTTTCTTCCTGTTTATCTCTCCTGACGGCGAAATGGTCAACTCCATGCGTCAGATTTTCCCGTTAGCCGCGTTTGCATACATCGCCTTGAGCTTTTGGGCTCAGACGTTCCAGCGTTTTAACGGCGGTAATCTGATTTCGGCGCTTGCCACGACGATTGTAACCGTATTTTTAAGTATGCGTCTGTCCGGCATTCAGGCCGTCGTTGCCGCGGATATGTGGTTTATTCCTGCTTTGACCTATACGTTGCTCAGCCTTGCGTTCATTATGCTCTACAGCGACAGTATGCAGACCAAGCTGCAAAAACCGAGCTGGAAGTGGAAAAATACAATAATCGGATTGAAGAAATCATACGTTCTTCTCCGTTCCCGATTATCATTTCCCGTTTGAGCGACGATAAAATAATTCTTGCCAATAATAATGCGGTTAAGCTTTTCGAATTAATCCCCGGGAGCTCGAACGCTATCGGCTCAAAGATTTCTTTGCCGATTCTGACAACCGTCAGCTTTTGAACGAGCGTCTGGAACAAGAGCGTGAGGTTCAGGATTTTGAAATCTTGGTAAAGACGCCGATTTCAAACACGCCGTTTTGGCTTCTGGCTTCGGCAAACGTCATTGACTACAACTATGACGTGGTTCTTTACTCGGCATATCAGGACATTACGTCCCGCAAAAACCGTGAAACCCTGCTTAAAAACCAGGCCACCAGAGATCCTCTCACTTCTTTATATAATCGTCGTTATTTTGAAGATGAAGTGTCTAAGCTGATTTTGAAGGCGAAAGCCGACAAGACGCCGTACAGCGTTTTGATGATTGACGCCGACTTGTTCAAACGGGTTAACGACACTTACGGCCACAAGGTCGGCGATAAAGTTTTGATTGAGCTGGCTTCTACGTCTGAGCGGGCTCTGCGGGATAAAGACATCGTCGCCCGTTACGGCGGCGAAGAGTTTGTCGTCTTTTTGCCCGGCATCGATTCCAAAGAAAGGGCGCGGCGTCGCTGACCGCCTGCGTGAAAGCATTTCCCAGGTGGTGGTTTATTCCGATGACAACAAACCGGTTACCTTTACCGTCAGTATCGGTGTGTCTTCTTCCGAAATTTCCGATAATATCGATACTCTGATAAAGACCGCCGACGAAGCGCTGTACCGTGCAAAGCAAAACGGACGCAACCGGGTTGAGGTTTTCAGCCCGAAGGATTTTGAGGACTTTGTTAAACAAGGGCAGGTCGAACGCAAGGATGAGAGCCAAAATCATCATCCGGTGTTTGACAAGGAAAATGTTGCGGAAATTTCTCTGCTGGACGGCATCGAAACCAGCAAACTGCAAAATGAACAGACTTTTGTTGAAGATGCCCGGGAAAGTCGTTCCGTACTGCCCGGCGTAGACGCCGAAGATTTAAAATAGGGGAAGAGCGATGGTATGCGAGTTGAGCGGCATATGCGGCGGATGTCCGCTGCGTTGTCTTGATACCGCCCGGTATCAGGAGCAAAAGCTCGCAGCCTTTCGCGAAACGTTAAAACATATCCGTCAGGACAATATTGCCGAGGGGAAACCCGTTTTTGTTCCGGACCATACCCGCCGCCGCGCCAGCCTTGCTTTTTCATACAAGAAAGGGCGTTTGAGCTTGGGGTTTAATGCTGCCAAAAGCGCCGAAATCGTAAATCTCTCCGCTTGTCCGCTGCTGACGTCCGGATTAAATGCCGTCCTTCCCGCTATAACGCGGCTTTTGGAAGACATCTGTGCCGTTCCCTGCAACGTCAAAAAAGGCAAAAAAACGTTTAAACAAAACATAAGCTGCGGAGATGTCTGGTTGACCGAAGCGGCAAACGGCATTGACGTGGTTTTAGAGTTTGATGCCGAACCGGAGCTGGAACACCGGATGATTGTCTTTGAACAGGCTCAGGCCATGCCCTCGGTTATCCGCATTTCGCACCGCCGTTCGCCCTCCGCAATTATTGAACCGTTGGTGGAAAAAGCCCGGCCATGTATAAAAATCGGCGGATATGACGTATATATTCCCGCCGGAACTTTTTTGCAGCCGTCTGCCGAAGGAGAACAGGCTCTGACCGGGCTGGTTCAAAAATATATGGGGGATTCTGAAGGCGCCGTTGCCGATTTGTTTTGCGGCGTCGGCACTTTTTCATATGCTTTGTGCGGTCGCGCTGCCAATAAAATATTGGCAGTCGATTCGTCGCGGGAGCTGCTGGCCGGTTTTCAGGAATCCGTAAACCGCAATATGATTCCCAATATTCGGATAATGCCCCGGAATTTATTTAAATATCCGTTGGACTCAAAAGAACTCCAGGGCTTTGACGTCGTTGTGTTTGATCCTCCCCGTGCGGGGGCGGCGGCACAGGCCGGACAGCTTGCCATGATGGAAACGGCGGCCAAACCGTCTAAAGTCATTGCCGTTTCCTGCAATCCGCAGAGCTTTGTCCGTGACGCCGGCATTTTGCTGGAGGGCGGTTATCGTTTGGTTGAAGTTACCTTGGTTGACCAGTTTATTTATTCTAATCACAGTGAACTGGTCGCCCTGTTTACAAAGCTTTAGAGTTTTTGTATATTATGCTCAAAGGAAGACGTATGTTGAGAAAAAGTTTATTTTCGTTGCTTTTGCTGCTGATGACCGCAGCCTGTACCTGGTGGCCTGATTTTTATATCCCCGGCGCTTGTCCGAATGTCGTAATTCCGCGGAATACGGCCTACCTGACTCAGAAAATCAATTATTTTGACGAGTTTCAGATAGAAGTGACGGGATTCGAGGGTTTTTGTATGCCCAACGAAAAGGCCGGCCGCAACTATGGTTATGTCACCCCTTTGTTTAATATCCAGCGCCTGAAAGATACTGACGAAACCGATGTCGATTTCAGTTTTTACATCGAAACCAGACAGGGGCCGCCGAAATATCTGGGCCGCAAAACCTATAGCGCTTACGTCACTCTCGGCGAGCATGAAAAAAAGAAAAAAGCTTCAAAGGGCCGACGGTCAAGGTTCTGATACCGGAAAATGATTATGAGGACTTTGAGGTGCTTTTGGGAATTGACCTTTCCCGTGAAGAATATCTTTACAATCAACGTACTTTTGACGTCAAATATCGTTACAACATTGATGACGATCCCATGTATATGGAACGTACCCGTTTACCGGAACCGCCGGTGTCTCAGCCGAAAAAAAGCGGTTGCGGCAGTTGCGGTTTATAACATTTTTAAGGAGAACAGCTTATGAGTCTTTGCAAATCTCAGTTACAGTCCATGGCAAACGCCATTCGTTTCCTGTCTGCTGACGCTATTGAAAAATCCAAATCAGGGCATCCCGGTATGCCTTTGGGAATGGCCGACGTCGCTACGGTGCTGTTTTCTAAGTTCATCAAGCTGGATGCTGCCAATCCGCGTTGGTTCGACCGGGACCGCTTCGTTCTTTCAGCCGGGCATGGCTCAATGTTGCTTTACTCGCTCCTTTATTTGACCGGCTACGTGGATATTTGCCTCGACGATCTCAAGAATTTTCGCCAGCTCGGGGCCAAAACCGCCGGCCACCCGGAGTACGGACACCTGGCCGGGATTGATATGACCACCGGTCCTCTGGGACAGGGAATAACCTCCGCCGTAGGTATGGCTTTGGCCGAACGCATCATCGCCGCCAAATACGGCGAAGATGTCTGTTCGCACTACACTTATGTTATTGCCGGCGACGGCTGTCTGATGGAAGGCATTTCCGAAGAGGCAATCTCGATGGCGGCCCATTTGGGGTTGAATAAACTGATTGTCTTCTGGGACAATAACAATATTACCATTGACGGCAGCGTCAGCGCTGCCAACTCTACGGACCAGATTAAGCGTTTTCAGGCCGTGGGTTGGAATACCATTGAAATTGACGGACACAATTATGACCAGATTGAGCAGGCCGTTGCCGCCGCTCAAAAATCGGACAAGCCGACGCTTGTTGCCTGCAAAACCCAAATCGGCTACGGCGCCCCCACTAAATGCGGCACCTCAAAATGTCACGGTTCGCCGCTTGGGGGCGGAAGAACTTGCCGCCATGCGCCAAAACCTGAACTGGAATTACGAACCGTTTGAAGTTCCTGCCGATGTTCTTGAAGCCTGGCGAGTTGCCGGTTCGCGTAGTCATGATGCGTTTTTGGCCTGGGAAAAACGGGCTCGCGCCAAAGGCCGGGAGTTTTTGGACGTAATTGCCGACAAACTTCCTGCCGGCTGGGATAAAGAGTTGAACGAACTGAAGCGTCAGGCGGTTAAGGAAAAAACAAAAGTTGCCACCCGTAAGGCTTCTCAAATGTGTCTGGAAGCGATTGTTCCCCATATTCCGGAAATTGTCGGCGGTTCTGCCGATTTGGCCGCGTCTAACCTCACGTTTACCTCTGCGTCAAAGACCGTGACTAAAGACGACTATAACGGCAATAACGTCATGTACGGCATTCGCGAACATGCAATGGCTGCTATCATGAACGGTATGGCGCTGCACGGCGGTATCATTCCTTTCGGCGGAACCTTTTTCGTCTTCTCCGATTATATGCGCCCGGCAATGCGTCTTGCCGCATTGATGGGGATTCGCGTCATTTATGTTCTGACTCACGATTCTATCGGCGTTGGCGAAGACGGACCGACCCATCAGCCGATTGAACATCTGGCTTCCTATCGCTGTATGCCCAATATTTTGACTTTCCGTCCCTGTGACGTGGTAGAAACGGCTGAGGCTTGGCAAATTGCACTGGAAACGGAAGATAAACCCAGTTTGCTGGCGCTGACCAGACAGGGTCTTCCTTTGCTGAGAACATCGGCAGAAGTTAATCTGTCGGCCAAAGGCGGCTATGTTATCGCCGGCGAAGACAAAAAGCGTCAGGCTACGATAATTGCCACCGGTTCGGAAGTTTCTCTGGCCGTTGAGGCAATGAACAAATTGGCGGAAGAAGGCATTAAGGTTGCGGTCGTATCTATGCCCTGCACCGAACTCTTTGATGCCCAGCCGATTGACTATCAGGAACAGGTTTTGGGCAAAGCGCCGCGGATTGCGGTTGAAGCCGCGTCCAAATTCGGTTGGGAAAAATATGTCGGTCTTGAAGGCGATATCATCGGTATGGACGGTTTTGGAGCCTCCGGCCCGGCCGAAGAGCTTTATAAATACTTTGGCATTACGGTGGAAGAAGTCGCAGATGCGGTCAAAAACTGCCTGAAAAAATAAGTCTGAATGAAGAAAAGAGCTTCTTTCCGCCAGAAAGAAGCTCTTTTTGTCTTTGAGTTATAAATTAATCAATTAAGCCGTATCCGACAAGCAGCGCTTCCATTTCGGATTGCATTTGAGCGGCTTTCTCAGCTGCTGCGGCTGCAAAGTTTTCGCTGTTGTCTGCATGAATGATTCCGCGTGAGGAGTTCACCAGAATTCCGCAGGCTTTGTTCATGCATTTGCGGGCAACTTCTTCCAAACTTCCGCCCTGTGCCCCCACTCCCGGAATTAACAGGAAGTTGTTGGGGACAATTTCGCGGACACGTTCCAGATAACTGCTTTTTTGAGTGGCGCCGACAACAAACATCATATTGTCAGGCGTTCCCCATGTAACTGAGGTGTTCAGCACGTCTATAAACAGATGATCAGATTCCATAGTTTCCAGCAGCTGAAAGTCATTGGCGCCTGCATTTGAGGTCAAAGCCAGCAAGGCTATGGCCTTTCCGTCATACTCAAAAACGGTTTGATGCTGTCTGAGCCCATATAAGGAGCCACGGTTACAATATCTGCACCAAGTTTGTCAAACATTGCGCGGGCATACATTTTTGATGTGTTGCCGATGTCGCCTCGTTTGGCGTCCGCAATCACGATAATTTCCGGATAATTGGCCTTGATGTAAGCGATAGTCTCCTGTAAAGCCTGCCAGCCGGAAACGCCGTGGCATTCGTAAAAGGCCAGATTGGGTTTGAATGCAACGGCATATTGTGCGGTGGCATCCACAATCGCTTTGTTGAACTTGAACAGGAAATCTTCTTCTCTGACCAGACTCTCGGGCATTTTGCTCGGATCAGGGTCCAGACCGACGCACAGAAATGACTTCTTTTCGAAAATTTGTTTTGTAAGTTTGTCGAACAAACTGTTTTCAATGAAATAACTCATGATTTTTTGAATTTAAAATGAAACATAATGTTAACTATAAAAATAAATTTGAATGAGGGGACTCTATACAAATTTACAGAAAAAACAAGAGTTTTTTTGACAAAGCGGAATTGCCCGGCAGAAAAGGCTAACGTCCTTTGTTCCATCGGGTCAGCCAGGCTTTTTCTTATGTTGGGTTTCTCCGCCGGAGATGTTTTGTTATTGGGCGGATTATAGCTGGGAACGGTCATTGCCTGTTTCGGAGCCTGCCTTTCCAGCTCTTCAATGTCGCGTTTGTTGCGGTTGAAGTACTCTCGCCGTTCATTCCAGCCTTTCAGCCGTTCCAATTTGTTTTGGGCGTAATATGCGTCGATTGTTTTTTGACTTTCTCGTGAATGTCAAAGTCGGGGATGGCCTCGCGAAAATTGACTTGTTGACCGTTTATCACAAAGCTGTAGCAAACGTCGAGTTTTTTGCCGGTAACGCTTGTTGTTGGTACGCTTGTTCATAAAAATCCCGCTTTCAGCCAGTTTTTTACGATAAGGCTGTGAGCGTTGCTGTAGCGTTCGGGAAAGTTTTTCATCCACCACTCGGTAATGCCTTTGCCCATCAGTAAAATCTCTTCATCGCTTATTTTATAAGGCGAAGGCGCTATTTTTTACTGGCGACGGCATTGCGGTAGAACTTGAAATTGTCCTCAAACGCATTCAGATTTTTTGTTTGCAGATAGTTGTTGCGTTGGTCGATTAAAACGGTCAGCTGAGCCGATAACTCGTCGTGAATGCAGAGTTTGGCAAATTGCTCTGCCGACACCCCGTATGATTTGACGCCGTGCAAATGATTGTAATAATGCCGGGCTTCGTGCAGCAGACGGAAGACGACGCTTTGGGGTGTGCTGTATTTTTTTGCTTGTTGACGATTTTGACCTTGGTGGCGGAATCCGCCTCAAGCGTGTCTGCTTTCAGATGGTTGAGCCGGATTTTGTTGTGTTCGCTGACGAACTTTGCCAGCCCGAAACTCTGGTCGACATTGGAGGCGTTGAGCAACAGCGTGTCGATGTCATACGGAACCACCTGGAAATTCTCTTTGCTCAAAAAGCCGCTTTCAAGAATTTCGTGAGGCTGAAATTTCATTTTTATTTCCGCCGGCAGGTCTTGTTTTTGTAAAAATGGAGCCGAGCCGTTGCAGCTGTCTTCCCAAAGCGGGACGGAAGCCAGGGCAAGTCCGCTCATCGCTGCAGAAACAGCCATAATTTTAATCGTTTTTCTGATTTTGGAATTATGCCGCAGTTTTTTGCACGGGGTTTTCACCCGGCGCCGCGCTTCAACAAGCGGGTTCTTAAAAACTTTGGATGCGTTTCTTTCGTCTGTCGGCATTAATATCCCCTGATGGAAGCTGGTTTGAATCCATCATAACACGCCGTCTTGAAAAATAAAACTGTTTTAGGCAGAAAAAAGGCACCTTTTTCGAGGTTTCCCGAAATAAAAGGTGCCGAAATTTAAAGAACTGCTCAGCAGTATGATTTTATAATTACTGCCACAATTGCGATGACAATCAAGCACAGAAAAAAGTGTCTTAACCAGTTTTGATAATCGTTAAGAGCAGCTTTGTGCGCCTTTTTCTTTGTCGCTTTCATTATCCCGCAATGCGATGTCGCAAAGCGTTTGTGTTTTTTATCTTTTGAAAACAAACAGATGAAATATTGCGGCAACAAAGGCAAGCAAGGGAAAACCAATCCATGCCTTGACAAACAATACTGCCGCAAGCAAGCCGATCATTCCGCAGTAGCGCATCGAATTGGCTTCTTGGTAATAGGCCATATGGGTTCTGTAACCGATGACTGATTTTTTTACATACAGTCTGTTTGAAAAATACAGCAGCACAATTGCCGCCAGAGCAAAAAACACACTTAAAAGTTCCATAATAATTTAAAATTTAATTTGTTAATGTTTATAATATCGCAGATAAAATACAACTTTTTTATAGAGAGTGCAAGTAAAAAATGCGCTTCTGAGAACTTATAAAAATTGCTTGCAAAAAAGTGCAAAAAGAATATATTTGCTCGTAGTTAATTCATATATCAAGGAGAAAAATATGCCTTTAGTTACTATGCGTCAGATTCTTGACCATGCCGCCGAGAACAACTACGGTGTTCCCGCTTTCAATATTAACGATATGGAACAGATTATCGCCGTTCTGCAAGCTGCCAAGAAAGTAAACGCTCCGGTTATCTTGCAAACTTCTACCGGTGCCCGCAAATTTGCCGGCGATCCGATGATTCGTCATATGGTTGCCGCCGGTATCGAAATGTTCCCCGAACTGCCGATTTGTCTGCATCAGGATCACGGTTCTTCTGTAGACATTTGCCAGTCCGCGATTGTAAACGGCTATTCTTCCGTAATGATGGACGGTTCGCTGGAAGCTGACGGCAAAACGCCTTCTTCTTTCGAATACAACGTTCACGTAACCAAAGAAGTCGTTGCGCGTGCACATGCCGTTGGTGCCTCTGTTGAAGGCGAACTCGGCGTTATTGGTTCTCTTGAAACCGGCAAAGGCGACAAGGAAGACGGTCACGGAGCTGAAGGCGTGATTGATAAAAAACGTCTGGTTACCGACCCTGACGAGGCAGCCCGATTCGTTGCCGAAACCAAATTGGACGCTTTGGCCGTTGCCGTCGGTACGTCTCACGGTGCTTACAAGTTTACCCGCAAGCCGGACGGTGAGATCCTCGCAATCGACGTGATTGAAAAGATTCACAAAAAACTGCCCAACACTCATATGGTTATGCATGGATCTTCTTCTGTTCCTCAAGAGCTGCAAGACCTGATTAACGCATACGGCGGTGCCATTCCCCAAACCTATGGTGTTCCGGTTGAAGAAATTGTCCGCGGCATTAAGTCCGGTGTCCGTAAAGTTAACGTTGATACCGATTGCCGTATGGCCATTACCGGTGCAATTCGCAAATTGTTTGCCGAGAATCCCAAAGAGTTTGATCCTCGCAAATATCTCAAGCCGGCTATTGAAGAAATGCAGAAAGTCTGCGAAGCCCGTTACATTGCTTTCGGTGCTGCCGGACAGGCTGATAAAATCAAGGCCATTCCGATGTCTGTTATGGCTAAACGTTATGCCGACGGCGAAATCTAAGTCTGGTTTTACAAATGGTATGAGAACCCCTGTTTTTCAGGGGTTCTTTTTTTATGGACAATATCGGGGCATTTGTTGGTCAGCAATGTTTTATTGTGTCCGCAAAAACGAGCTTCTTCACAAGGGCGGCTTTTTTTGCATAAACCACTGGACAAACAGCAAAAGAATACTTATCTATAAAGCATCCGAAAATAATTATTGTACATTTATTTTTATATTTTAACAAAAAACGTTATGAAAAATTTAGGTATTTTCATTTGTTCATTGCTGATTTCGGCATTTTCTGTTTCTGCTCTTTTTGCAGCCGATACGCTGCCGCCCGGCGACTCCGCAAAAGCACGCTCCCGCTCTGCCGCCGTTTCTTCTAAGCAGCTGAAGTTATTTGTGTTTAAGGAGCTTGCCACGGACACCGTCATCAATATTGTTCTGAACAGCAGCGAAATTCCCCGGTTTTATCGCTCGACGCCGGCCCGTTCTTGTTTTAAGACTTCTGCATTGGATGCAAAATGGAGTTGTCTTGACGCTTTGTATTGGGTGAGGGTTTTTATCCCGGGAGTGTGGTATCAGAACACTTGCCGCGAATGGGTGTTTAGTGCTCTCAATGGCAGTAGGATTGTCGTTTCGGCCAAAAACTAAATCAACAAAAAAAGCCTGAAGGTCTACTCTTCAGGCTTTCCTTTTATCCGTAAATTGTTTACCGAAACAAACCTTGTTTATTGTTTTATTTGGAGTTAGCGGTTTGTGTGCAATCTACGAAATAAAACTTTATATCTACGAATCACTGTTTGCCGACATTTTGGAATATTTGTATAAATATGTCAATAATTAAAACCGCCTATTTCTAAAATAGGCGGTTTTAATGTATAAAATCAGTGTGTTAGCTTTGGAGCTGGGCGCCGTGTTCTACGCCTTGTTTAATGTCTTCTATAAAATCGCCCATTTCCTGTTCATGTTCCAATTCTTCTTTCAAAATCTTGGCTGACACGCGATAAGTGTCGTAGTCTTTGCCAAAGCACATTTCGCAGATGCCCTGATAACGGGCAACGGCACAGCGTTCGGCAACCAGATTTTGTTTCAGCAGATTCATAACATAAGGTTCGTTGGGGGCATCATAACGACATTGGGCGATGCTTTCCCAGTCTTTGGGGTCCAGAACCGGGGTGCCGCCCAGTTGAATAATACGGTCGCTGAGCCATTTGGCGTGTTTAAGCTCTTCGTTGGCGTGTTCCATAAATTCTTCGACAATTGAGGTGCGCATCGGTCCGACCGCGACCTGAGCGCCGACCCAGTACTGATAATAAGCCAGCCATTCTTCGGCAAAGGCTATATTCAAAACTTTAAGCAGCTCTTCATGGTCTACTTTAGAAATCTTCTGAGCCATTTCTCCCATCGTTTTTCTCCATTTAAAAGTTAATAATCTTGTCAGTCTTTCAAGTAGTCATCCCGTTGTGAAAATCAAGGTCGGAACCTGAGATATATTTTTCTGGCTTTTAAAAAGCCTTGCGTTATGCTGATAGATAACAAACAAGTCAAGGAGAAACGCTATGGTTATGATAGCCCCCCCAGTATTTTGTCGGCGGATTATGCCGACCTCAAAAATGAAATTATCCGTCTGGACGAAGCCGGAGCCGATATGATTCACCTGGATGTTATGGATGGTAATTTTGTGCCCAATCTGACCTTTGGTCCCGGTGTGGTTAAAGCCATCCGTCCTTATACCAAACTCCCGTTTGACGTACATCTGATGGTTTCCAATCCCGCTGTGATGATTCCCTGGTTTGCAAATGCCGGTGCGGATATCATCACGATTCATTCCGAAGCCTGCACGCATTTGGACAGAGCTTTGGCGACAATCCGTTCTTTGGGGCTGAAAGCCGGCGTTTCTCTTAATCCGTCCACCCCGGAAGAAGTTTTGAAATATGTGCTCGACAAGCTTGATTTGGTTTTGATTATGAGCGTTAACCCCGGCTTTGGCGGCCAGAGCTTTATTGATTCCCAGTTGGCGAAAATTGCCCGGGTAAAGGAACTTATCGGCGACAGAGATATTAAAATCGAAGTTGACGGCGGCATCAATCCGATGACCGGTTCTGAAGCGGTTGCCGCCGGTGCCGATATTTTGGTGGCCGGAACCGCTGTTTTTGACGGCGGAGACTACCGCAAGAACATCCTGGCCTTAAGATAAAATTAACTAAAGTGCGTTAGTTTTTAAGGACTTAGGATAAGTAAGGAGGACTTGGCTATGAAGCATACGGTCATGGTGATAGAAGATGAAGAAGCCCTGGCGCTGCTGCTCAAATACAATCTGGAGAAAGAAGGCTACGACGTGGTGATAGAATCCCGCGGCAACAAAGCTCTGGGTGAAGTTGAGAAAAATCATCCGTCAGTCATTCTGCTGGATTGATGTTGCCGGAAATGTCAGGGGTCGACATCTGCAAATTGATTCGCTCCAAACCGGATTTGAAAAGCATTCCGGTAATTATGCTTACCGCCAAGGGTGAAGAAGAAGATAAGGTAAAAGGCCTGACCGCAGGTGCGGACGACTACGTAACCAAGCCGTTTTCCATTCCGGAATTGATGGCGCGGGTAAAAACCCAGCTTCGCCGCGCTCCCGAACCTCATACTGAAAAAGAACTGATTTTTGAAGATATCCGTATGGATTTGGTCGAGAAAAAGGTATTTCGCGGTGACAATTATATTCATCTCGGCCCTACGGAATTTCGACTGCTCAAAATGTTAATGGAAACGCCGGGTAAGGTTTTCTCCCGGGAATATTTGCTGAAAACGGTCTGGGGAGACAATATCTATGTTGAATCCCGCACGGTTGACGTCCACATACGCCGTTTGCGCAAATCGCTAAATGATTTTGGCCCTGATTACATCCGGACGGTACGCGCTACCGGCTATGCTATTGACATCAATCCGGTTGGCGAAGCCGAAGAATAGTTTTCGGCAACCCGCCGTCAAAAAGCTGATATGCGTTATCCGTTTATCTCGTTCTAAATTTATAGCATTTTCAGCCCCTTGTAATAATAGCAGGGGGCTTTTTTTATTGCTCTTATATAAATTTTCCGTCCACCCGGCGTAAAACAGCATTTACATTTGTTTTATTTTTTTGTTATAATGAAACTGAACCTGTGGGTTCCGGTATTAATTATTTAACAAAGGACGGTGTGACATGAAGTATCTCAATTTTATTTGTTATTCTCTGTTATTGATGTTGTTATTCAATACCAGTTCTCTTCATGCCGCACCACCCCGGACAGACCACACAACACACACACCACTGTCGTTAATGCCGGAACCCCTCTCCGGGTCTCGCGACACCTTCTCACTTGCCGCAACCTGGTGGCTCCCCCGATTGGCAGGGCAGCCAGGGTTCCCTGAGGTTCTACAGATACCGGCGGTGGGGATATTGTCAAAGACGATTCTGATTGTATGAAACACTACAATCTTTATGCAAAATGTCCTTCGCCAAAGTTATCAACCGCGTGGTTCATCCCGTTGCCGGAATGACTTGCCAGAAGTCCTGCTACTGTCCGTCAAGTTATCAGTACACTTCTTCTAACTGTTCTGGAAACTATACTGTTTCCGGTGGTTCTTGTGACGGAAAGTACAACGCTTGCGTCTGCAAGTCCGAATTCAAATATAATTCTTCTAACTGTTCTGGAAACTATACTGTTTCCGGTGGTTCTTGTGACGGAAAGTACAACGCTTGCGTCTGCAAGTCCGAATTCAAATATAATTCTTCTAATTGCTCCGGAGAATATCAAGTTTCAGGAACTTCCTGCGGCGGAAAGTATAATTCTTGTACCATCCGTCCAGAATGTACCATTACTTCCAAGGACTGTACATATGGCTGTGCCGGATACAATTCCTGCAGCCGTTGTACATCCTGCAAACCAATCCTGATTGTAATGTAACGGATAAGTCTTGTACTTATGGCTGTGCGTCTTATAACAGTTGTTCAAAGTGTACATCCTGCAAATCCAATCCTGATTGTAATGTAACGGATAAGTCTTGTACTTATGGCTGTGCGTCTTATAACAGTTGTTCAAAGTGTACATCCTGCAAATCCAATCCTGATTGTAATGTAACGGATAAGTCTTGTACTTATGGCTGTGCGTCTTACAACAGTTGTTCAAAGTGTACGTCCTGTAAATCTAATCCTGACTGTGACGTAGCCGACAAGTCCTGCGATTACGGTTGCGCGGCGACCAATTCCTGCGGTAAGTGCACGTCCTGCAAGTCTTGCAGCAATACCTGCGACAGCGGATATTCTTTAACAGCCTGTTCTTCTTCCCAAGTACAAACGTCTTCCAAGGCAAACCAGTGCGGAAACCCCTGTTATCAATGTCGTGCCAAAACTTGTGCTGAACAAGGCAAAAAAGACTGCAACGGTTCATGCATCAGCACTTCCGAATGCTGCGGTGGATGCCCCAGCGGTTACTCCTGTAAAAATGGAAGCTGTGAAAAAGACCACACTCACAGCTACAGCTGTCCCAATGGGTACAGCACATCCTGTTCAAAAGGATATTTTTTAACAACATCTAAAACTTGTTCCTGCGGTGCGAAATCCGGTACTTGCTATAAATGTAAAGAGTGCAACAGCGCCAGCGACTGCCCCTATTATAATCCTGTTTGTTCAGATGGCATCTGCGGATGCAGATCCGGGTATTACCTGAATGGTGGTGGATATTGCTGTCCCAACGATGTTCCTAACGGCACAGTTTCCGATGCTTGCTACTATTAAATAATACAAAAACCCCGGACTTTACATCCGGGGTTTTTTTACTGCGTCATAGCAGCCCATTGCCTATGTTTTGTCTGCAAAACCGAACCTTTCATCAAAAAACTTGCTTTCTTGCCGTTTTTGGTGCAATATCCCAGCATATTAAACCGACTACTGCATGGAGATTTTATGGCTCTTAAATTTGAAATACTGAAACGTTCGGGAAAGTCCCGTCTCGGCAAATTGCACACCAAGCATGGTATCATTGATACGCCGGCATTTATGCCGGTTGGTACCTGTGCCACCGTTAAGGCGATGATGCCTGAATCCGTTGCCGCTACCGGCGCACAGATTTTGCTTGGCAATACGTACCATTTGATGTTGCGTCCGGGGGCTGATTTGGTTGAAAAAATGGGCGGTTTGCACAAGTTTATGAATTGGGACAAGCCCATATTGACCGATTCCGGCGGCTTTCAGGTAATGAGTCTGTCCGGCCTGCGCAAACTCAGCGAAGATGGCGTTGCTTTCAGCTCTCACGTTGATGGCAAAAAGTTTTTTCTGAGTCCGGAAGAATCCATTAAAATCCAACATAAGCTGGATTCCAACATCACCATGTGTATGGATGAATGCGTAAAATTGCCGGCATCGCACGAAACAGTTAAAAAATCGGTAGAAATGTCAATGCGTTGGGCCAAACGCAGCCGCGATGCGTTCGTTGACCGCGACGGTTATGGTATTTTCGGTATTCAGCAAGGCGGCGATTATGAAGACCTGCGCGGTTATTCGGCCGAGAAGCTTAAGGCGATAGGCTTTGACGGCTATGCTATCGGCGGTCTGGCCGTGGGCGAAGGGCAGGAAGTTATGTTTAAGGTTCTGGACTATGCTCCCGGCATGCTCCCTGACGACAAACCTCGTTACCTTATGGGCGTAGGGCGTCCGGATGATATCGTCGGCGCGGTTTTACGCGGGGTCGATATGTTTGATTGTGTTATGCCGACTCGTTCCGGCCGGACGTCGCAGGCCTTTACCGCGCGCGGAACCGTAAATATCCGCAACGCCCGTCATCGCGAAGATCCTCGTCCGTTGGAAGCCGAATGCGATTGTCCTCTTTGCAAAAACTATTCCCGGGCTTATATTCATCATTTGCAAAAGTGTAATGAAGTGCTTGCGGTAATGCTTTTGACTTGGCATAATATTCGTTACTACCAGCGTTTGATGCAGGGGCTGCGTGATGCCATCCGCGACGAACGATTGGAGGAATTTGCCGCTGAATTTTATCGTAAACAGGCTGAAGGGGATATCCCGGAGATTGGTTAAAATGGAAAACTGCGAAAATCAAAGTGTTGAAGAAGTTGTCGGAACATTTGCCGAAGAAAACCGTCAGGCCGGCTTGCGCGTTTTTGTTGCCGGCGGTTCCCGTTCCGGCAATGATTCCGTCTATGTGGAGGAGGCGTATAATCTCGGTAAACAGATAGCCAAAATGGAGTTCAAACTCGACTTTGGCCTCTCCAGCTCCGGAATTATGGGGGCGGTTGCACGCGGCGTTTTAGACGGCTGGAACAAAAAGAAATGTAAAGAAACGCCTATCCAGGGCATTACCACAAAAAAGAATATTACAATCTTTATCAGACAGACGAAATATTGGCTCAGATTGAAGACGTTATTGTTGCGCAGACACTGGAAGAGCGCAAGCTGAAACTTCTAAATGCCGACTTTGTGGTCTTTGCTCCCGGTGGTGTCGGAACCCTTGATGAGCTGGCTTATGACTGCGTGGCGATGCAGGATGGCTTTTGCAGATAAAACCCTTTATTCTCTATAATATCGAAGGGTATTTTCATCATATCGTGGAATATCTGAAAAGCATTTCGGCCAAGGGCTTTGCCGACCCGATGCCTTTTATTATCGTTGATAACAGCAATGAGCTCAGCATCGTTTTCCGCCTGCTCAAGTTGCGTTATAAAAAAGGTAAAACCACGGCGGACGCCTATGCCGCTACCCGCCAGTTAATTTATGAACTGCCGTATTTTATTAAGCGTAAGGTGGACAGTACCGTTCATGTAGAGCATATTATTGAGGAAATGGAACATACCAGTCTTCATGGAACGGCGGAAGAACGCTGCAAACTTGCCGATGAAATTGAAAAGGCCTATCTGGAAAAAGAAATTGAGAGGATGTATGACCGTCTTGCCAAAACCGGACGCGACACTTCCATGGTCAGCGATAAATTGACAAAGCTGCGCAAGCGCCAGAAAGAATATGCCAAGAGCTGAGCTTACATTCCCAGTTGTTGATTAAGTTTCAATATGTCAACGATTTCTCTTACCGAACAAAATTGTTCAAAAGCCCTGTCCATACGTTTCTTGTCAAAAGCGCTGTGAAAAAAGCTTGAAGTTTCAAACATATTTTCCGAGGTTGAAATTACAATCATCAATTGATGGTCAAAAAAACTGCATTCGATTTTTTTGCCTCCGAAAGCCTGTTTCAAACGCAGCAGACGCTCCATAAAAGCGGTTGTCAGCAAATAACGGGCTTCAATCTGGTTATCGGAATAGACTTCAAACTTACGTTCAAAAACCGGGTCTTCCAGCCGCAGCCGCTGCAGGCCTGAAGGACGGGTAAATTTGTTTCCCAGCCAGCCGTAGTCTTTTTTGACGACGGTTTGTCCCTTAAACTTTTTATTCATCGAAAGGATAACGATAACTCCGTCAAAAACCGTTTGTTCATGACGAGATTTGCGGGTGCGTACAATTTGCGTCAGCTTTTCTTCCGAAATCGTCATTGTAACGTTTTTGTATTTTCCTTCAAAATAATCGTCCCCGTAACGTCGGTCATAATTTCCGAACAACCGCGAAAGCCTGATTTTTTCCGCATCGACAAGATTGCCGAACCGGTAGTCAAAATCCTTAAAAAATCCCGTAAAATCTTTCATTATGCCGTTTTTGACATATTGGCGATATGAGTTAATTGGGCTCTGCGCTATCACAATCATCAAAACGGTGCCGAAAATAAACACGGCCGGATCCCATTGCATGACATAAACGATAAAACCGATGGCCGGCACAATCAGAAAGGAAAGGGCGACCAACAGCCAAAATCGCTGCAGATATTTGCGCCGCATGCTTTCCAGTTCGCCAAAGGAACCGTATAATTTTTCCATGTAAAAACGGTCAAAAAGCCTGTTTGAGCTCTTCTTTGCTTTCCATTATTTGAAATAGTCCGCGGCGTTAATAGGTTTTTGGGCGTCTTCTTCGGCCGTAAAAACGGCATTTCGTCTTTAATGCCGATGAGCTTGGCAATCAGGCTGCTCGGAAAAATTTCAACCGCATTTTTCAATTCGGTAACGCTGGAATTGTAAAAACGCCGTGCGGCAGCAATATGCTCTTCAACTTCGTTCAAACTTTGCATCGCGGTTATCATGGTTTGATTCGACTTCATGTCCGGATAGTTTTCCATTGCCAGTCTGAAATCGTGAATACGGGCGTTGAGTTGTTTCTCCAATGCGATTTTTTCTGCCGGGCTGCTTTGAAAATCGTTTTCCAAAGCCTGTGTACGCAATCTGGTGATTTCCGTCATCAGTCCTTTTTCATGCTCCATAAATTTGGCCGCCGTTTGCAGCAGATTGGGAATAAGGTCGTAGCGCTTTTTGAGCTGAATGTCGATTCCTGCAGCAGCTTCCTTTGAGGTTGTTTTTCTTTTTAATAAGTGAAACATACAGCACATACACCCCGATTACGGCTGCGGCTGTCACAATCCATTCCCAATGCATCATCGGCTAAATCCTTAATTTGGTTGATATTGTTATCATTAAACACCAAAATTGCTAATTATTTGTTTACTCTGAAAGATATAAGGAAAAACTTTTACATCCCAGAGACGCAAAAGCGGTCATAGCTCATACAGTTGTATGTTGCGGCCTGTTTTTTTCATAACAGCCTGGTAAACTTGTCTAAGGAGCCGTCGGGGACAGAAATTAAATTTTTCGGGTATAAAAGCAACGGGTATAGCCGTCTGCCGTAAGTGTTCCCGCCAGGTTCATACCTGCCTTTTTCATAAAAGCCGCCTTCATGAATGGTGCTTAAAATCGAATTTTTAAAACGCGTATGGCGTGCCACTTCCTCATGAACGGCCTTAATCATCAGTTTTCCCAGGCCGCGTTGTTGGCAGTCCTCGCGAATGGCGACATATTCCAGCTGAACGCAGCCGCCGAAATGATAGTCTTCTCCGGCTGCAATGGTGCCGACAATTTCGTTATAATCGTTGCGCAGGGCGTACAGCACCCAGTTTCCCTTGTTAATCTCGTAATTGTCGTCGAGTTTTGCCGTATGTTCAAAAGCCCGTGTAATTTCCTGCCGGAAAAAACGGGTGATGGGCTTATGCTTGCGTTTGCCGTCATACATCGAAAGTATCATTACTTTCAGATAGTCTTCCAGCTCATATGGATTGGTAAACCGTTCTAGTTTCATAAGGCATTCTCTTTCTGCTGCCGATTTTACATAAAAAACGTTATTTATTGATTAATTTCTGCCGACGCACTCCCAAATAAAGCGAAAGCTATTATTTTAAGGTGGCTGAATTTTGCGAGGAGGACAAATGCCGGAGATTTCAAAAACGCTGCAACCTGTGTTTACGACCAATTTTATTTTGGTGACGATTATCAATTTGTTTGTTTTTTTTAGTTTTCAGATGATATTTCCTACCCTGCCGCTGTATATCAAGTCGCTGGGCGGAACCGATTCCGTTATCGGCCTCGTTATGGGAACCTTTATGATAACGTCTTTGGCGACCAGACCGTTTGCCGGTCTTGCTCTGGATAAAATCGGTCGCAAACAGGTTTTTATCATCGGGCTGGTTGTTTTGGGGCTGAGCGCTTTTGCCTATAGTCTGGCGGCTTCGGTAACCATGATTGTTTTTATCCGCCTGTTGCACGGGTTTGGATGGGGAATAGCCGGCACCGCAACCTCCACCGTTGCCGCGGAAATCATACCCAGAGAACGTTTTGGCGAAGGAATGGGATATTTCAGCATGGCCAACAGTTTGTCGCTGGCAATTGCCCCTGCCGCCGGTTTGTATATTTCTCATCGCTACGGTTTCCGCGATGTCTTTATGTTGGCAACGGTCTTGGTCATTATCGGTCTGATGCTGGCGCTGCTCATCCGCTATCGCAAATATCATCCGCAAAACACTCCCTCGCGGCGGGAAGCGTTGTATGAAAAATCGGCATTCGGTCCGGCCGTAATGGTTTTCTTCGTTTCCGCCACGTTTGGAGGAACCTCAAGCTTTTTGCCTTTATATGCATACCAGCGCGGGGTGGCCGACATCGGTGTATTTTTTACCGTATATGCCCTGGCTGTTTTGTCAGCCGGCCGTTGACCGGAAAAATGGTGGACCGTTATAACTATGACGTTACGATTGTCCCCGGGTTATTGTCTATTGCCGGAGCGATGCTTATTATCTCCTATGCGCACAGTTTAAGCGAGTTTTTGATTGTCGCTGTCATTTACGGATTTGGTTTCGGCACCTGTCAGATGAGTCTGCAAACCATGGTGCTTAAAAACGTTCGCCGCGAGCGTTTGGGCGCAGCCAATGCGACTTTCTTCTCCGGTGTTGACGTCGGTATGGGACTGGGAGCGCTGACATTGGGAAGTTTTGCCGAAATCTGGGGTTACAGTGATATGTTTATAATCGCTTCATCCGGAATATTGCTTGCTTTTTTTGGTTTATGTATTATATATTCGCCGGCACAATATCAATACCCTGCCTGCTTAATGGAACTTGAACGATGAACAAATCCGGACTTTTTATTCTGATTATTCTCTATGCTGCTTTCATCAGTCTGGGGTTGCCGGATCAGGCATTCGGCGTAGCATGGCCGGATATGCGTCGTTTCTTCGGACAGCCGCTGGATGCCGGGGGAGTGATAATCTTTTTGCTGGCAATGATGAGTGCGTTCACCAGTTTTGGGGCCGGTTGGCTGCGCAAACGCCTGAGCATTGCTGCTGTTTTGATTGTCAGCACTTTTTTGACCGTCGTCGGCATGCTGGGGTTCGCCTTAAGTCCTGTGTGGCTGGTTTTGCTTGTGGCTGTTTTGCCTTATGGTCTTGGTGCCGGTGCCATTGACGCTTGTTTGAATGATTATGTGGCTAAGAACTATTCTTCCCGCCAAATGAACTGGCTTCATGCCTGCTGGGGCATCGGAGCTTCTTTGGGACCCGCGATTATGACCGTTGCGGTAACGCGTTTCAATTGGCAAAAGGGCTATGTCTTTATTGCCGTTCTGCAGATGATTTTGCTGTTGTTTTTTTGTTTTCACTCGAAAAATGTGGAAAGAAACCCCGGTGTCGGCAGCGTCTGCTTTCGATTCTTCTCTTCCCGACAAATTTTGGATGCCGGCGCCGTTGTTGTCGGCAGCCTTCTTCTTTGTTTATACGGCGGCGGAGTTTAGCCTCAGCGTTTGGTTTTATTCCGTTATGGTTGAAGAATATAGGATTTCTCCCGCATTGGCCGGTTCAGTTGTCGTAGCTTATTGGTGTTCGCTGATGTGCGGGAGATTTTTAGTCGGAATCGTTTCTGACCGGCTTGGTAACCGCAAGGTAATCACCGGCGGTTTGGCGGTAGCGGCTCTCGGCATTCTGCTGCTTTTTTCCGCCCGTCCTTTTATGTTTTTCTGCGGTGTCGGTCTCGCTGGGCTGGGGCTTTCGGGAATATATCCGTCCATGATGCATGAAACGCCGCAGCGTTTCAGCAGCCGGCTGGCTTCGGTCGTAACCGGCGTTCAGGCTGCGATGGCCGCTTTGGGTGTGGCTGTTCTCGCTCCGTTGGTCGGAATCTTCATCTCTCAAACGTCGCTGGCCTGTTTTCTGCCCTGTGCTTTGGTTATGATATCGGTACTTGCCTTGTGCAATTGGCAGCTTAATCGTCTAACCTGATTTCTTAGCAATATATTTATTTTTTGCTGGTAGCCTGTCTTCCTGAAAGGAAGGGGCTGATGCTGAACTTAATCTGGGTTTCGTTTTTCTTGGTGGCGTTCGTTTTGGCGTTATGGCAAAGTCTGGTGCTGGGGCAAGGCGAAATTTGGACGCAGCTGATTTCGTCAACGTTTGCTTCGGCAAAAACCGCTTTTACCATCTCGCTGAATTTGACCGGAATTCTTTGTTTGTGGCTGGGATTGTTGAAAGTGGCCGAAAAGTCAGGGATAACCGCAGTTTTGGCAAAGGCGCTTCGGCCGTTGTTTCGTAAGATTATGCCGGAAGTGCCGGCGGATTCTCCGGCTATGGGTTCCATGATTATGAATATTGCTGCCAATGTCCTGGGTTTGGACAATGCTGCCACGCCGATGGGGCTGAAGGCTATGGAGCAGCTGCAAACGCTTAATCCGCATAAGGACCGAGCCTCCGACGCCCAGATTTTGTTTATGGTAATAAATTCCTCCGCGGTAACCCTGATTCCCATTACGATTTTGATGTATCGTTCCGAACTCGGGGCCGCCAATCCCTCGGCCGTCTTTATGCCGATTCTCTTTGCAACCTCTCTCTCTACGCTTGCCGGTTTTCTGGCGGTGGCCGTCGTGCAGCGTCTGAACGTTTTTAACCGTGTCGTTATGGCCTATCTGGGCGGCTTTATTCTTTTATCGGCGTGGTGGCGTTTTATTTTTGCTCCCTTCCCGAAACCGAGCGCCTGAGCGTTTCTGCAAACTGCGGCAATTTTTTGCTTTTTGCGGTGATTGTCGCTTTTATTGGAGCCGGAGTGGTAAAAAAACTCAATGTTTATGAAACTTTTGTGGTCGGAGCCAAAGAGGGTTTTGAGATTGCCGTCCGCATCATTCCGTACTTGGTTGCAATGTTGGTTGCCATCGCCGTTTTCAGAGCTTCCGGAGCATTAGACTTTCTTGTTGAAGGATTTGCTGCCGTCTTCGGCTGGTTGGGTATTGATACCGGATTTGTTGCCGCTTTGCCCACGGCATTGCTTAAGCCGTTGTCCGGCAGCGGCGCGCGTGCCATGATGATAGAGACTATGACCACCTACGGCGCCGACAGTTTTCCCGCTTTTGTTTCTGCGGTTGTCCAGGGATCAACGGAAACCACCTTTTATGTTTTGGCGGTTTATTTCGGTGCCGTCAAAATCACCAAGGTAGGCGCAGCTTTGCCTTGCGCCCTGTTTGCTGACTTTGTCGGCATTGCTTCGGCAATTTGCTTTTCCTACCTTTTCTATTAGTCTTGCAAAAGCGTCATCTTGCATTTTTTTGAGAGCAGCGGATTACTTTTAAAATCGTTGGTGCCCTGTGCAATCATTTCTATGATGCGGACGTCATTGTCATATTCCGTATGCGCCGTCACCGGATTGACCACGCTCATGCCGAATGCCGAAATTTCTTCTGCTACGTTCAAGTTAACATTGGTAACCGCGGGACACATGCGGGAATCAAAATAAGTGTCCACGAAACGCTGCGGAACGTCATAACTCAAAATGTCGTTAGGGTCGGAGAATGCGACGATGTTGACCTTTTGAAAACTCTGTCTTGATAATGTTTTCCTTTGGGAGAGCAATATTCCGGAATCCGGTTGTTGATTTTGGGCTTTTTTCGGCCTATTTGCAGCATCGGCAGCTGATTCGCCAGCATATATACGGTCAACTCCTGATTTTTTAATTCATTGATGATTTTTTTGTGCCTCAGGCCGCGTCGTTCGGCTCTGCGCATAAACCTGTTCCACAATGTCGGTAAAACTGTCGACTAAAATGCGGCTGCCCAGACTATGGGTAATGAAAACGATGTTTTCTTTGCTCATGTCCTTAATCTGCTGGTAAGATTCCACCAGGCAAACTTTTTTCTGCTCCGGTTTCAGTTCGTCGTAGTTAAATCCCAGCATCCAGCAGGTTGCCTGCTTGGTTGCGTTGAGAATCAGGTTGTCTTTGTCCATCAGATAAATCATCGGGTCGGGGCCGGTGTCGTTCAGAAATTTTTTCATCATATTGTTGAAAGCGGCGCGTTTGTGGGTATATTCGCCGGAAACGTCATATTGCAGCAGTTCTTTTTTTTCTGCGGCGGTAATGTCCGACCAGGTCAACTCGTAAAAAATCATGGTCCGGTTGCGTTCCCCGTTCTGCATCCTGGTTACCCTCAAATTACCCAAAACGGTTTTGCCGTCGTCCGGATTTAATAATGAAATGTCTTTCGGACGACGCGACATAACTTCCAGGCTCAACCGCTGTGCCAGGTTTTCTCGGATTCGGGTGGCATAGCCGGGATTATGCGTGCCAACGCCGTGAATCATCATAACTTTGACGGTATTGCCTTCGGAGAAAAAAGTAGTCAATGCCGTTAAATTTGCTGCCTTTGATTTCGCATTGTCGGGTGTCCTTCTTTTCGCCGCTTTCCAAAATGGCTTCGGCTACGCCGCGCCCGAAAGAAGAACAGCCTGACAGCAGTATAACAACTCCCAAAATCCATATCCGCATTAGTTTCAGTCCCCGTAAAAGTTACATTTTTACCCAAATGTTAATCTATCTTAAACTTAATCGCAATATAATCGTCAAAAAGATTATAGTTTGGAATGTAAAAATGCGTGCATTGGTCCAAAGAGTGCTAAACTCCAGCGTGACGGTAGACGGCAAAGTCGTCGGCGCCATCGGGGCGGGAATGCTGATACTGCTCGGAGTTCAGAAAAGCGACGGTCAGGCTCAGGCCGAATATCTGGCCAAAAAGATTGTCAACCTGCGAATTTTTGAAGATTCGGCGGGAAAAATGAATTTATCGGTAAAGGATATTAACGGCGAACTGTTGGCCGTTTCTCAGTTTACGTTGGCAGGAGACACTTCCCGGGGCAATCGGCCCGGGTTTGAAACCGCCGAATGTCCGGAGTTGGCCAAACCGTTGTATGAATATTTTGTTGCCTGTCTGCGCGGACACGGCGTACCGGTGGCAACCGGAATTTTCCAGGCGGAAATGAAAGTCGCTTTGGTAAATGACGGACCGGTCACTTTTTTGTTGGAAAAGGCATAGTCAAAAGGGGGCATTATGGAAAATCAGCTTCAGAACGGCAACCGGGTTTGGGAAGATTTACTCTCTGAGTTGTTTCGTCTCAATTATGAACAGCAAAGCAGAATTACCGCCGTCGAACAAAAAAATCTATGCGGCGCTGAACAAGGCGCCCCAGCAGCTGGAAGGGTTAATAACCCTGATGTTTGCCCATATTATGCTGGGCAACAGCTCCAAAGCCAAATCCATGGCTCATAAGATTTGGGAAATCGGCGGATCTCTGGCGCCTTTTTTTGAGCAGGTTTATATCCAGAATCTTTTAAATCTCGGATTGATTGATATGGCCAAGATATTGCTTTCTCCCAGAATTGAGCAGCTGAAAGACAATATTGTTTTCTTTTATCCCTCTTTGGTAAAATATGCCGTTATGACCGGAGACATTCCCTTGTTGGAACAATTGGGAGCGTTTGCAGATGTAACTGCCGGCGATGAGGTTTTATACGATTTTGCCGATTTGTATGAAAGCGGAAACCGCCGGGAACATTTTAAAAACATTCAAAAACTGATTTTGGAACACAGCCGCGAATATCTTTCGTCTTATGAATATGAACTGTATGACGATAGGGGGTTTCCTGAACTCCAAATTGTCCTTTATGTTAATTACGACAATCAGTTTTGCTCCAAAATGCAACAGAATATCACCGCCAAAATCAACGCCTTTTGGCGTTCTTGCGGGCAGGAGCCTCTAAATAATCTTTCGGTAATTGTGGAGAACATCCGCCTGCATCCCTCGTGGGATGACAGCGTTGAATCCGACGAGCTTATTCTGCCGTCCGGCGATTCGGCTGATAACTGGGGCTTGTAGGCGTTATAATCGCCTCCATTCCCATATCGTTAACCAGCGGATTGTTTTTGATTTTTATCTTGTTGACGATTTGGTCCGCTGCCTTGCGCAATAGCTTACGCATCAGGTCTTGAGCCACTTTCTGCTCGTTTTCGCTGCTTTCAAACAAAATGAAACGATTTTGATGTTCAATTATCGAATTTTCTGTATTGTTGTCGACAAGCTCCAAGGCGATGACCATCTGCATCCGACTGGTCTGTTTGTTTATTTGGTCGACTTTGGCTCGCAGCACTTCTGATTTTACGGTATAGTCTGCCTTGGTCTTATCCTGTGTTATGATGATTCCCGGACGGGCGGTAATCAGTTTCTTTATGTCCTCAAAATACATGCCGGTAGACGCATCGTTAAAGAACTTGGTCTTGTCTATGTAAACCAAAGTGCCGGTCTCCGAATTTTCCTGAATTGGTGCCGTGTTGCCCGCTACCGGCTCCGTTTCCGAAGAAACTGTCGTCGTTTCGTTTTCCCTGTCCGAAATATTTTCCGCTTTAAGTTCGTCTTTAATGTCTACCTGCGGTTTCGGCGGCAGCTGGCTGACCGGAGGCTGAACCGCGGCTGCGTCGTTTTCCAGCTCAAGTTTGTCCGGATATGCCGCATCCTCGTTAGCGGGGTCAGCATGCGGATTGTTAAATTTATTAAAGTTTTCGTTAAAGGCTTTCAGGATGTTTTCGCTGTTGAGATATCCGTTGACTTCGACACACAGTTTGTCTTCCGTCTGCTCTGTTGTTCTGACTGTCAGGTCTTCCATAAAATTATCGACAATGTAATAAACCAGAACGTTAAAGTCATGTCCCGAAAAGGAATTACGATAATCGCTGAGCTCGGGGATGTTTTCCACGGCTTTGAAACTGGCTTTGTCTGTGGCCCGGACGCGGACGGAAGACTTTGCCTCACCGGCTTTAATCGGCTCGCAGGCGGTTGCAAACAACGAAATAGTTTCCGTATCTCCGTTGTTTTCTTCCGTGTCGAAAGCTGCCGCCGGTTGGGGCTGCAGCAAAAGACATCCTCCGATTAACAGTGTGAGTCCGAGTTTGTTCATTACCACCAGCTTCTGTCGTCGTTTTTCAACCTTCTTACCGTTTCAACCCATTCGTTTATTTTTACGTTGTCTTTGTCAAAAAGAATCATCCGGTAGGCGATGACCGGCGTTTCGTCATTGCCGGCATTTTCAACCAAAACTTCCAGATAATAGTCGGCGTCGTTCAGATTGTTGACGACTTTAAATGTTCTGGAACCTTCAATGATGTCCCGGGTTGTTTTGCGGGCATAGTAAAAACCGTCGGGCAGGCTGTCAGCCGTCTTTTTAGGATCCATAATGTATAAGAAAGTGCTGTTGTTGTTTTCATAAATGTCCGTACTTTCGTCAAGCATTTTGTTTGTGGCTCTGCTTGCGGCAATGGCATAAACGGACGGCGTTATGCCTAAATCGCGCTCCGGTGCGCCGATATAGCGCTTTTCGGATTCCGGAAGATAAGGCTCTTCTATGATAATGCGTTCTTCATAACGGACATTTCCCGCAGTGCAGGCGGCAACCAACAGCAGAAGCCATAAGCTTTGTTTTTTCATCAAAATCATCCTTTGCGTTTCATCATTTCTTAATCCGGATTATATCGGCTATTTTACAAATTCACATTATAATTTTTTACTTATTCACTATTTGCATTTTAAATTAAATTATACTAAACTCCCTCCGGTTATTAAAACATGAGGAAATTTTATGGTTATCACGTTTTCGACGATTCTTTTGGGGCTGATAGCTTTGATTCGCCCGTTGCAGCGCAATCGTTTTTTTATCTTGAACAGCGCGTTGATTATTGGGGCGGCTTATTTTATCGAGACGCATTATTTTACCGCCAGCGTTTTTAGCTATAAAACCATAATGCTTTTTCTGGTGTTTCAGCTTATTTCGATTAATGTCGTTACTTTCATAGCCTATGGCGTCGACAAGCGTGCTGCCGTCAGGGGAAACTGGCGTGTTCCCGAAATCCAGCTCCATACGCTGGAGTTTCTCGGCGGCTGGCTGGGAGCATATCTGGCGCAAAGGTTTTTTCGCCACAAAATTTCCAAGAAAAGCTATCAGGCAATGTATCTGCTGATGATTGTAATGGAATTTGTTGCCGTATGGGTCATTCTGAAGTTTTTGCACTTGCTTTAATCGGGCTTGCAACTTTTCAAACTTTCTTTATTATGAACATTGTTAAAACACTTAAGGACTTATGATGGAAAAATTATCAAAGCAGGTACAGGCGCCGAAATTAAAATTTATGGACCATTATCGAACCATGTGGCCGTTTGTGCGTCCTTATCTGTTTCGTGCTATTTTTGCAGTCTTTCTGAGCATTCCCATCGGTGCGCTGGATGCCGTCGTTGCTTTGGCGTTAAAACCGTATATGGATATTGTGCTGGTCGATAAGACTGCGCAGTCTCCTGCTTATATTCCGTTGTTGATTGTCGCCTTTACCGTGGTCCAGGGAGCGTTGAACTACATTGCGACTTATATGAACTCCTGGGTCGGCGCCAAAATCAATATGGACGTTAAACGGGCCTTATTTAAAAAACTGTTGTTTTTGTCGCCTTCGTTTTATGACAAAAATGATTCCGGTTATATCATTCAGCGCTTTTCTGCCGACGCCGACGCCTCTTGTACCGGGTTGATAGAAAATGTCCGCTTGTTCAGTTCCCGCATCTTTTCTTCTTTGTCGCTTATAGGCGTCTTGATTTACAATTCCTGGCAGCTTTCCATCATCGCTATCGTCGTGCTTTGTTTTGCTCTGCTGCCGCTGGCTCAGGTGCGTCGGATGATTAAGGACGTTATTTACAAAACCGTGCAGGAAAACTCGACCATTTTCACCAACTACAACGAAACTTATGCCGGCAACAAGACCATTGCCTCCTATAACCTCCAGCAGCGGATTTTTGCCAAATATGATGAAACCCTGCGCAAACTTTTTAAGCTGGGTATTAAAATGGTTCAGAAGACAGCCTGGATGACGCCCATGCTTCACGTCGTCGTTTCTATCGGTGTCGGTGCCGTTATTGGCTATGGCAGCTATTTGATTGTTAACGGCAGCATCACCAGCGGTAACTTCGTTTCGTTCATAACCGCATTGATTATGCTCTACAATCCGATTAAGAATATCGGCAAAAACTTTAGCGCGGTTCAGGTATCTTTTCTTGCAATCGAGCGCGTCGCGGATATTCTGGCTCTTGAACCTGATATTAAAAACAAGCCGGAAGCCCTCGAACTGAAAAAGGTTTCCAAAAACATTGTTTTCAAAGATGTTTCTTTTGAATACAATCCCGGTACGCCGGTACTCAAAAACATTAATCTGACGGTAAAAGCGGGAACGACGTTGGCCCTGGTCGGAAACTCCGGCGGCGGCAAATCCACTTTCGTCAATTTGATTCCCCGTTTTTATGACGTAGCATCCGGCTCTGTTAAAATTGACGGGCACGACATCCGGGATTTGACCTTGGAAAGCTTGCGTAATAAGATTGCCGTGGTTTTTCAAGACAATTTCCTGTTTTCGGGAACCATTCGCGACAATATTTTGCTGGGCAAACCGGACGCGACAGATGCCGAAATACACCATGCGTTGCAAATGGCGTATCTTGATGAATTTGTCAGCGAACAGGAAAACGGCCTGGATACGGACATCGGCGAGCGCGGCGCGCTGCTCTCCGGCGGCCAGCGGCAGCGTTTGGCAATAGCGCGGGCATTCATTAAAAACGCGCCGATAGTAATTCTTGATGAGGCAACCTCTGCACTCGACAACAAGGCTGAGGCCGTGGTTCAAAAGGCAATTGAAAACCTGATGCAGGATCGCACCGTGTTTGTCATTGCGCACCGCTTGTCAACCATCCGCAATGCCGATGAAATTATCGTCGTCAATGATGGCGAAATCGTGGAGCAGGGAACGCATGAGCAGCTTCTGGAACTGGAAGACGGCGCCTATCGTGCACTTTATAACGCGCAGTTTAAAAACAAACGGGATTAGTTAACCGTTACGGTGACGGCGCAGCAAAACGTATAATGCGCCTTCGCCGCCGTCAGCCGGCATGGCGTGGGAAAAGCTCAAAATCAGCGGACGAAGTTCGGGAGTGTTAAGCCATTGCGGTACCCTGTCTTTCAATATGCCTTTGCTTTCAAACCAGTCGTCGTCTTCCCGCCGGGTACCTTTTCCGGTAATGATTAAAACACACCGCAAACCGTCCAAGTAAACGTTTTTTATAAACGCTTCAACTGCGTCAAAGGCATCTTTTTCCGTCAGGCCGTGTAAGTCGAGCGTCCGTTGGATGGGAAATTCGCCGCGCTTGAATTTTTCGGCGGTCCTGCGGTCAATATTGTCAGTTTCTCCTACGCCTAGGGGTTTTAACGACGCGCCGCTGTAAGCCTTGGCGTAATTGACTGTCGGTTCAATGTCATCGATTATCAGCGGTGCTTCGGGAGGGATTTCTTTCTGCGGGAGCTTTTTTACGCCTTTCAATGCCTCTTCCCATGCGCCGTCATCAATCGGCTTTAGGTTACTTGTCAGATTTTTCATCGTTTTTTTCTTCTTTATGGTCAATCATCAAATCGGCATAGTTAATAACCACAAATTCTTTCCAGTCACCCTCGGGAGCCACGCAGCCTATTTTTTTATTGGCTGCGTTTACCAGCACGATTCCGCCGAATGTCCAAAGGTTGATAAAATTGTCATATCCGGAGATGATGCAGTCTTTGGTTCGCTGAATAATTCTCTGATGCAGACGTTTTTTGACAACTCCGGAATAAACGAAAATCATTCCCACAATGAAAAGCAGCCCGAAGATAACGCCGACCGCGACAATGAAAATCAAACCAATCAAAATCGGAATCAGTATCGGCAGCAGTGTTTCCCAAGGGTCATAAACCGGCGAAAGCGGACGGTTGACTTTTCCGTAATCCAGATAAATGCGAAGCTTGTCTTGCTCTATGGCCTTTTGCAAGGCGTGATACGCCAATTGGTCGGCACGGTTGAAAATCTTTTTAGCGCTCATTTGTCATCAATCCTTGAAGTTGAACGTTTTTGGGCAACAGGATAAAGTAACGTCCTTTAGAATTCATTTTTCCCGCCAGTTCCAAAACGCTGTCGTCGCCGCTGCCCCAAAAATAGTCGCCTCGGACACCGCCTTTGATTGCCCCGCCAATGTCTTGGGCCATAACCAGTTTTTCAATCTTTTCGTGATGAGGCCCGGTTGTTTCCAGCCATAACGGAACACCCAGCGGAATGTATCTTTTGTCAACGGCCAGCGAACGCCCTGCCGTCAGCGGAACGCCCAATGCGCCGATAGGTCCTTCCGCTTCAACCAGCCGATGAAATACGTAGCGTTTGTTGTCGTTCATATGGTCGAGTGCCGCCGCGGCGTTTTCTTTCAGCCAGCGTTTAATGTTGCCCATGGAAGCCTGTCCCGGCGGAATTAATTTGTTCTCCAAAAGGATGCTGCCGATTCCCTTAAACTCGCGGCCGTTAGTGTCGGCAAAGCCGATGCGAACGTCACTGCCGTCGTCAAGTCTTGCAACGGCGGAGCCTTGAATCTGCATCACGTAAATGTCGACATAGCTGTCTGCCCATAAAATAACCGGGGCGTCAAACGTTCCGCTTACAATTTCCCTCCGGGTATAATAAGGAACCAGCTTTTGACCTTCCACTCTGCCCACCAGTCTGCGGGAGGGCATTTCCGGGTCAAAATCCCGGGGATTAAACTCAATGAGGTCATCCGGCTTGCCGTAAATGGGATACTTATAGCGCTCGCTGGGAGTACGGGAAGCATGCAGTGCCGCCTCATAATATGATGTAAATTTTCCTTCGCTGCTGCCCTGAAAAACGACAAGATACGGTTGAAACGTTTGTTCCAGAAAGGTGCGAAAATTCTTGGGCGGCGTTTTCCGAAAACGGGCGCATACTTTTTGATATTCTTTGGTCGGAATTTTGATTTCCGCCGTTCCCAGATAAGGGGTTTTTATCTTGTCTATGGCATTGCAGCTGAGCTCAAATGCGTGAAAAGCCTCGGTCAGATTGTCTTGTGAAAAACCGTTAAGTTCTCTGAAACTGGCTTGCTGCAACTGCAACTCCGGTTTTTCCTGCGTTTGCGGAGAAACGCTTTTCTGTTCTTCGCCGCAGGCGCTGAACAGCAGGCTTACCAGGGTCAATTGCAAAAGTTTTTTTAACATTATTTTTTAGTCGATACCAAAATCCAGTTAGGGGTTGTGGAGGTCAATGCCCGTTCAAAAGTCCATACGTCGGTAATGTTCTGAATATAATTTTCATCACCCTCGATAACGTTGCCTTCGGCGTCGCGCAGAACGTTAACCTGTTCGGAGACAAACTCTACGCTGATGCGCGCAATTCCTTTGGCGGTGATTTCCGCTTTGGTGATTTCCACTTTGTCAAAACAAATGAAGTCGGTTTCGGCGGAAATGTTTTCGCCCTTGCGCTTTTCAATAACTTCCTGAAATTTTTTCAGAATATTTTTGCTTACCAGCATTTCCAAAGTTTCAACGTCGGCATTGTTAAAGGCCTCGGTAATAACTTGAAACGCCTGCTGCGCGGAATCTACAAAGCGGACTTTGCTGAAATTTGGAATTTCTGCCAGGGTTTTATCCAGCTCGCTCATTTCTTCGGTGTCGACCGGCGTAAGCTCTTCCGGCTCTGCAACCTCGGCTGCCTGATGTGAGCGCAGGCCCTTTTCCTCGGCTTCCTTGATAAGCAGGTCATAAAGCTTTTCGGCGCTTTCTTTGCTCAGGTGAACTCTTTTTTTTTTCTTCTTCCGGCCTGGTTCCCAACAAGCTCTTCAGCTTTTGAAAAACGATAAAAACAACAACCAGCAGAATGATAATATCCAAATGTGACATCATTATTTTTTATCCCTCTTTTCGTTATCATAAATATAGCTTATTTATAACTATTATCAACTGTTATTATTATTTGACCTTAACAAATTTTGAGTGTAAAACTTAACTGATATCTAATACATAGGAGAATTTTATTATGGCTAAAAAAGAAGCTCAAACCCCTGAAAACAATCAGCAGCCGCAGCCCCCGATTATGATTCATTCACAATTTATCAAAGACTTGTCTTTGAAATCCCCCACGCTCCCGGAATCTTCAGCGAGGTTAAGAGCCAGCCGCAAATTAACATCGACGTTAATATAAACGCCGACCATATTCAGGACAATCAGTTCAGCGTCGACTTGAGCTTCCGTATTGACGGCGATGTTCCTTCTAAAAAATTCTTTATTTTGGAAATGGTTTATTCCTGCGTTGTTTCGCTTAATGTTCCTCAGGAACACGTTGAACCGGTCTTGATGATAGAAATTCCGCATATGCTGTTCCCTTATGCTCGCCAGGCAATCAGCACCATTTTGTTCAACGGCGGCCTGCCGCCCCTGATGCTGACGCCGATTGACTTTATGGCAATGTATCAAAATCGTGCCCATAACGCCAAAGCGGAACCTTCTGCAGCAGCCAAGAATTAAAAAAACGAAAAAATCCCCTCGTAAAAACGGGGGGATTTTTTTTAATTCTGAATCATCGGATATTTTTCCGTACGACCGTCCGGAAGCTCATAGTGCCACCATTCGTGGGGCAGGGCTTTCAAACCGATGCTTTCCATTGTCTCTTTCAGCAGCCTGCGGTTTGCGATTGCTGTTGAATTGTCGGCGTCTTCGTAATCATGCCGCGCCTTTTTCAAATAATTAAAAAATTCGTCGCTGCGTCCGGCCTGAACTTCTTTGGCGTAATAGGCGTCATAAGCGTCGACGGCGGTCGGATAAACAAATTCACGGCCGTTTTCGTCAATCAGGGCCACATCTATGGCCGTAGCTCTGCAATGAGGCGAAATAGCGGGATCAAGTGCAAAAAATCCCGGTTGGGGAATGACCTCGCGCAATTTCTGATGCGCCAGCGGCGGTCGGTATGCGTCATAAATTTTAAGCTTCCAGCCTTTTTGCTCCAGAAACGGAATCAGATTTTTCAGCTTGTCCCCAAAGGTCTTTATGCACAAATGCCTTGTTGCCAAAGCCGATTTGCTGATAAACGGGCTGTCCGGTCATATTGTGGTTAGTCCCCGCATACATTAACTCTACAATAAAATGCGGGTCGTTGATTTCAATCAGATTAGGATTCGTCATTTTCATAGCTTTTCAACTTTTTTTTATTAAAATACATACACAATTGTCACTTCTCAATGACCTCAGCATAACCTGTAAATTTTAAATATCAATTGCTTTGGCCCGGATGCTTTTTCTGGCTTTGATAGCCTTTTTGCACTTTCGATGAAGCTGGAAAATATTTTTTATGGAAGGCTGGTCTCCTTTTTTTACAAAACGTTCCGGATGCCACTGAACGCCGAGAACAAAGTCATTCCACGGCTGTTTTAATTCCACCGCTTCTGCGGTGCCGTCTTCCGCCACTGCCGTTATTATGCAGTTGCCGCATTTTTCGTTGATTACGGCTTCGCTGTGGGCGGAATTGGTCATAATTTCCGGTGCGCCGATTACCGAAGCCAACAGGCTTCCCGGTTCTATTTGAACTTTGTGGGCAATCACTTCTCCGCCGATTTTGTGCCCTTTGATACCCATCTTCATCATGGCGCCTTCGCTGCCCGCCAGCATTTGTTCTCCGCCGCAAATCCCCAACAGCGGAAGTTTGTGCGCTTTGGCATATTGAAGCATTGTCAGATAAGCCAGGCCTCTTTTGTCGACGTCCGTTTCCGGCATTGTTTCATACCATTCTTTCGGCGAATGGAAAAAGCCGCCGATAAGCATCATGCCGTCCGGTTCCCAGGCGTTCAGCTGAGCCGTCACTTCATCGTAGGCAATCAATGCCGGATATCCTCCGGCGTCTTTGATTGCGCGGATATAGTCGGGGTGAATGCTGTAATCTTTTTCTTCCCGTTCGGGGGCTTTGTCTTGAGCCAGAACAATGGCAATTACCGGTTTTCCGTCGTTTGCAGGCTTTTTCTGTCGTAATCAGCGGAATTTTGCCGCTTTGGAAAACTTTGTTAACATCGTCGGCGGCAACATAATAACTTTCAACATCGTCTCCGGGATAGGTGTTTTTTCCCAAAATGAGGTGGCTGGTGTTATTTGTAGAGTTTGGGCAATGGTTCATTGTCGTCCTTTCTTTTGTATTTTTTTCGCGTATACTTTCTCAAAAACTTTGATAAAACTGCCTGATTTCCAATCTTTGTTGTCGCGTGCATATAAGGCTTCCGTCAATTTTTCGAGTTCACATTCAAACTCGGGAACATTGGTAAGCTCTTCTACTTCTTTCAGGCTGTTGATGTCCGGGCGCTGATATTTTTCTGCGGCCCAGGCCAAAACGGCATCACGCAACGCTCTCAAATCCTTTTCTCTGGCCTTTTCTATAATATATTTTTGTAATTTCTTATTTTCCCGTCTTTTTTGTTGGAAAACAACCGCATCAGAGCATAACTGACCGCAATGCCTAAAATAAATGCACCGCCCAGCAGCAGATAGATGTTCTGTTGCGGCAGGCTGTTTGTCTCTTCTGTCCGGACGTCAACCGCAATCGGCAGCGTGCTGCTGTCCGGAGCTGCCGTCTGTTGCGTCTGGCGTTTTTCTTCCGGCAGGCTCTGTCCGGCCCGGACTTTGATGTTTAACGGCGGAAGAACGGCCGTCTCCATTTTGTTGGTTTTAACGTTAAACCAGTCGACGCTGATTTCCGGCAGGGTCATGTCGCCTTCGCTGCTGGGAATGTAAACGTTGGATATTTTCTCCAAAGAAACGACTTGTCCGTTTTCTACTTTCATTTGCCTTTCCGGTTTTTCCGGATATTGTTTTAACCCGGGAACTTCTCCGAAGTTGATTTCCGGCAGCTGCGTGTCGATAACGCCGACCGCTTTCAGATAAATGGTTCTGCTGACCGCTTCGCCGGTCTTAAACTGCGGATTGGCCGGTTCAAATTGGGCATACAATTCGACATCCGTAGCCGGCAGCCACCACTTCCCGCCGTTTTGCGCCGGTGCCGGAAGAACGGTCACTTTTATCGGCTTGGTGTTTAGAACGACCGGATTGCGGGTTGCAAACATGTCCGTCATTCCAAAACCGGCAATGAACATATCGTCGCCGAACAATCCGCCGAAAGGATCCCTGCGGCTGTCCCTGGTCAGATAAAAACCGTTAAAGCGTACTTCGGGAACCGTCAGCTCGCCGCTTTTCTGCGGGAAAAGGGCATAGAAAAATTTAATCTCGCGGATGTTTCTGCCGTTAATGACTTTGGTTTTAACTTGTGGTTCGCCCAGATTCTTTATAATCCACTCGTCGTTGCCGCCGGCTAAAAATACCGGTTCTTCTCCTTGCAGGCCGCCGGTGTCGTAAATGGTCAGCGTATAGTTTATTTGCTGTTGGACATACGGATTGTCATTGTCTATTTTACCGTCGATTTTGAAACGGGGCTGTCCCTGTTGTCCTTGTTGTTGCGGACTAAGCGTCTCTCCTGCTTTGCGAACCGTAACCGTGATCGGCTCGGTTTGATATTGGTCCAGCTTAATCGACGGAATCTGTAAAGCGCCGGTGTTTTTCGGCATCAAAACCAAATTCCACTGGCGGGTCTGTGAAATGTCGTTGTTTATGACCTTTTTCGTATATGCATTTGATACGGAGTAAATGATAAAATCCTTGTCTAAAACGCCCAAGTCCGGAGTTTTATTCGTTTGCGCGCCGCTCAAATCCAAGGTCAGCAAAAATGTTTCGCCCTCGGGAATTTCCGTTCGGTTGACCTTGGCCTCAAAAGTCTGAGCCTGAACGTTAAACGCGATTGTCAGTGCACATATCAAAAATATTGTCAGTTTTTTCAACATTTCTTCTCTGCCTTATTTTTCGTTATAACGGTTGCGGTTATATTCTTTGCGGATAAAGGCTTTCAGCAGCCCTCCCGGGTCTTCGGGAATTTCCCGGTATTGCTGGGCGCGAGCCTGCACTTCTTCATCATATTTAGGAGTTTTCCCTTCTTTTTGCAAGGCTCCGCTTTCTCCCTGCTGTTGCGGCCGTTCCTCGTTCTGTTCTCCTTGCTTCAGTTCGGAATCAGAGGCTGAATTTTGGTCGTTGTCCTGAGAGTCTTGCTGTCGTTCCTGTTCCTGCTGACCGTTTGCATCAGCTTTTGAATTGTCGTTTTGGTCAGGATTATTCTGTTCGGCTCCGTCCTCATTTTGATTATGGTTCTGAGGTTGATTGATTCGGAGTTGTCCTGCGGCTGCTCTTTTTGTTCGTTGTCACCGCCGTTGCTTTGGTCCTGTTGAGATTCCTTTTGCTGCTCGTCCTGATTTTGATTTTGTTGTTGCTGCTGATTTTGCTGTTGGTTTTGTTGCTGCTGTTGTTTAAGGTATTCCAGGTTAAATTTGGCATCTTCGTGATTGGGGTTTTGTTCTAAAACTTCTTCGTATTTCGCAATGGCTTCCTCAATTTTTCCGCTTTTGGCCAAAGCGTTTCCCTGATTGTAAAGCGCTGTTTCTCCTTGCCCTTTGCTATATTCTTCCAAGGCTTTGTCATAATCGCCCATACGATAATAGGCCGCTGCTTTCCAATTGCTGTCGGTAAACTTTTCTCCGGCGCGTTGATAGTCTTCCTGATTAAAATCACGCAGCGCCTCTTGATTGCTGTTTAAGAAAAATGCCGCTTCCGCCGGTTGTGCCGCCCAGAGAAACGCAACCGCCAAAATTCCCCGCCGAAAGAAATATAAACAACATGCCAAGGGGATGATTAATAGATAATATCCGTAATCCAACCATACGGATTGCCAGTTTTTGCTTTCCGTCAGTTCATCCTGATTTGAGCTTATCTTTTCGGCAAACGTTTTTAATTTTTCGTCTCCGGGAGCCAGATTCCAATAGCTGCCGTCGCCCGCTTCGGCAATCATTTGCAGCCGTTCGTCTTTTGCGGCGCGAACCGCTAAAACGTTAACGTTAAAACCGGCGCTCAGGGCTTTTCTGGCTTCATCCAGCGTCAGGTTGAATTTCTGCCCGGCTTCGGGAGCCAACAGCAAAATTTCGCCGTGGTTAAAACCGGCCGCTTTCATTTTCTCTACGGCAAGGGCGATAGCCCGGTCCGACCGGTCGCCGTTAGCCGGCATAATGTCATAGCTGACGGCCGGCAGCAGGTTGGTCAGAATTTCGCCGTCGCTGGTCAGCGGAGAAATTAAAAATGGTTCATTGGTGTAAACAATCAAACCGCTCTGACTGTCGGGAATAAGCTTTAACAAATCCTGGATTTTAAATTTGGCTCGTTCCAGACGGCTGGGCGTCAGGTCTTTTTCCCTTCATGTCCGTCGAAAGGTTAAGAACAATCATCAGAGGATTTTCCGGAGCCAGAGAGGGAATTTCAATCTTTTTCCAACTCGGTCCCGCGGCGGCGACAATGCCGGTTACCAGGCCGATTAAGGCCGTCCAAGCCATAACTTTGCGCTGTGTCGAAGAACCTCTGATTAAAAGATAATCCAGCAGCCTTTTGTCGCAAACTTTTTCCCAGGAGGATTGGTTGCTGGCACCGCGCAGGTACCTTCCGTAAAAAAACAGCGGAATGACCAAAAGCAACAGCCACCACGGACGCAAAAAATGAAAAGCGTTGATAAACTCTTGCATCAGCTGATCCTCCGCAAAGCGACAACCAGGGCAAAACCCGTCAAAATCGCCGCCAACAGGGGAATGTAGTAAAGTTCTTTGGTTTCTCTCACGAATTTGGCGTCGTTTTGACTGGGTTCCAAACTGTCAATCGTCTGGTAAATTTTAAGCAAACCGGCGGTATCTTCCGCTTTAAAGTACGCCCCTTTGGTGGCGTCGGCAAGTTCTTTAAGGCCTTTTTCATCCAATCCCTGCTGAAAACCGGACATTTTCATCCCCATAAAAGAGGCAAAAAAGTTGTTCGGACTGCCAACCCCGATGGTATAAGCCTTAATCCCTGCGTCACGGGCCAGTTTGACGGCCTGCGCCAGCGACATGCTTCCGTCGTTGTTTTCTCCGTCGGTGAGCAGGATAATAACTTTATTGTCCGGATTCGGTACGTCTTTCAGGTTTTTCAGAGCCAGTCCCAAAGCGTCGCCGATTGCAGTAGAGTTTCCCGCCATTCCGGCATCCATTTCCCACAAGATTTTGTTGACCGATTGATGGTCAAAAGTCAGCGGAGCCTGCAAATAAGCCCGGGTTCCGAACAATATCAGCCCGATTCTGTCATTGGCACGTTTTTTTATAAAATCGCCGGCCACCAGTTTTACCGCCGTCAAACGGTCAATGGCCTGTCCCTGAAATGCAAAATCCCTTTCCAACATCGAGGTTGAAATGTCCAAAACCATTAAAATGTCTCTGCTCTCGTTTTTGATTCTGATTGGCTCGCCGACCCATTGCGGCCGGGCTGCGGCCGTCACCAGCAAGGCCCAGACAATCATGAGCATCCAGAAGAATTTGGAAAAATGTTTCTCGTCGGAGGCGCTTCCCATCTGCCATAAGCTGCCGGATTTAATGGATATTTTTTCCAAATCTTTCAAAAGGGGATTTTCAGCGCATCGCCGTGAAGCCCCTTGACCGCCGGCAATGCAAAGCGGACGGCAAAAAGGCAGCAGCAACAATACGAAAGCCCACGGGTAAGCAAACTGATTCATAGGTTTTCTCCAATCCACTGTTGGCAGAACAGCCTCAAAGTGGCAACGTCTTCGGTTCGATACCCTTTTGCGCCCGGCTGGATGTACGGCGCATCCAAAAGCAGCTGTGCCGCTTTGCCCTCCAGCTTGTTTTTGCTGTGTTCGTTAAGAAAGCTCAGCCATTCTTTTTTCCCATCAGGACGGCCGCTTCTTTGTATTTATACACGCATATCCTGCGCAAAATGGCGGACATGTCAGCGGCAGAGCGGATAGAGTTGTTGCAGTGAATGCCTTT
>VOFD01000692.1_pt1 | contig 53861 bp, 54 predicted proteins | sample 5384101 | NCBI WGS metagenome assembly VOFD01 (sample SAMN12384723, study PRJNA508395) | human gut metagenome | isolation source: healthy gut C | host: Homo sapiens
GCTGTTTTCTTGAGAGAAATACTTTTCAAGAAATTTGCCTGTGATAGTAACAGGCACTTTGCCGCCGACGTTGCTTGCTTCCCTTTGCCTTCTACCTTGATGAAGCCTTCGTCCAGATAGAGGTCGGATAATTTGAGGTTGCAGAGCTGATACGCGCAAGCCGCAGCTATACAGGGTTTCCAGTATCGCCCGGTTGCGTTGCCCTTCGGGGTGGTCTCGTCGATAGCGCCGATAAGGGCGTCTATCTCTTCTACGGTCAGCACATCGGGCAGGTGTTTGCCTATCTGGGGCGATTCGAGCAGTTCGCTCGGGTCTTGGCGGATGTAGTCGTCGAGGGTGAGGAAAAGCGGAAGAACGAGCGGATACCCGAAAGGATGCGGGCTTGCGAGCGGGGATGGATGCCGATGTCGTGAAGTCCGGCGGAGCAGTTTTCCAGGTCTTGCAGGTCACGTCGGTACGCCGATGCCTTCCAGGGTGAGGTATGCGAGCAGTTTCGGTCCAGGTCGGTCAGATAGGCGTCGATTATTGTGGGGGCTTCGATAAAGAACGTTCTAATTTCAGGTATTGGCGGTAATTTTAACAGTATCTTCTCGTAGGTTTTCATTTCTTTTTCGTGATTTTAAAGTTTGTTTTTCTCGGCAAAGCATAGAAAAGTTTTATTCGGCATAAATAGAGGATACAAATAATCACTACCAAATATCAATTCAGAAAGGGCAAACGCGAACTGGCATTTACGGTTCGACTTCGTTCGAAGATTATCTGCGAAATATTGAAAGAACGCGCACAATAGCGACATTCTCCTGGAGGTGGCAGACGGGGTTATGGTGGCTCGTGGAGACTTGGGAATCGAAGTGCCCCCAAGAGCGTATCCCGGGCATCCAGCGCAAGCTCATCAAGAAATGTATCTTGGCGCGCAAGCCGGTGATTGTAGCTACCCAAATGCTTCATACGATGATTAACAACCCGCGCCCGACCCGTGCGGAGGTGACCGATATCGCGAATGCCATTTACTATCGTACGGATGCGTTGATGCTGAGCGGCGAGACGGCATACGGGAAATATCCGGTGGAAGCCGTGAAGACCATGACGAAAGTGGCTGCGCAAGCCGAGAAAGACAAGATGGAGGAAAACGACATTCCTATCCCCTTGACTCCCGAGAATACCGATGTGACCAGCTTCCTGGCAAAACAGGCGGTACGCGCTACGACCCTCATGCCTATCCGCGCCATCATCACCGACAGTTTCAGCGGGCGTACGGCACGCAGCCTGGCTGCATTCCGCGGGAAATATCCGGTACTGGCCATTTGCTATAAGGAAAAGACCATGCGCCATCTTGCCTTTGTCGTACGGGTGGAAGCCATCTATATGCCCGAAAAGGCAAACGGGCAGGAATATTATTTCACGGCATTGCGCAAATTGCTCAATGACGGTGTCCTGACCCGCAAGGAGATGGTGGCATACCTGAGCGGAGGAAAGAAAGGCACGCACACTTCGTTCCTCGAAATCAATCAGGTAGATGATGTGCTGGAAGCCGGCGACGATTATGTATTGCCTAACCGGAACAGGTATTTATAATGAATGAAAGAAACCGACGCGCTGATGTTTGTCGAGATGATCCGCCCCGCCTTCGGGGTCAGGTGCTGGAGATAGGCACGTATAGCGGGTATTCTGCCTTGTGCCTTGCCGAAGGGCTGGAAGAGGGTGCCATGCTTCATACGTTCGAAATCAATGACGAGCAGGAAGATTTCACCCGCCCGTGGCTGGAAGGCTCGCCCTACGCCGATAAAATCAGGAAATAGTTGGCAAGGATACAAGTTGACGGGTTGACAAGGTCCTGAATGGTATAAGGTATTTAAAACCTTGCCAGCTTGTCATCGGGTACCTTGTTGCCTGAAAACATAAAACCCAAAGAAATATATGGAAACAACCAGACAAAACAAAATTGCGCGGCTTCTTCAAAAAGAGCTGAGCGAGATGTTCCAGCAGCAGACGCGGGCGATGCATGGCGTACTGGTGTCGGTGAGCGTGGTGCGCATCAGCCCCGATATGAGCTATGCGCGCGGATATTTGAGCGTATTCCCCTCTGAACGTGCCGAGGAGATTGTGAAGAACATCAACGACAATGTGAAGTCCATCCGTTACGAACTGGGCAAGCGCGTGCGCTTCCAGCTTCGCATCATTCCCGAGCTGAAGTTTTTTGTAGACGATTCGCTGGACTATGCGGCGCATATCGATGAGTTGCTGAAAAAATGAATTTTCCCTTCTACATAGCCCGCCGGTATCTGTTTTCGAAGAAGTCGCACAATGCGATTAATGTCATTTCGGCTATCTCCGTATGCGGGGTGGCGTTGGCTACGTTAGCGCTGGTGTGCACGCTTTCCGTCTTCAACGGGTTCCAGGACCTTGTGGCATCTTTCTTCACCGCCTTTGACCCCGAATTAAAGATTACGGCGGTGCGCGGAAAGGTGTTCGACGGGCAAGACCCGCGTGTGCTTGCCTTGAAGCAGCTGCCCGAGGTGGCGGTCTATTCCCAGGGGAGGCAGGCGATGGCGGTCATCAAGGGAGTGGAAGACAATTTCGACCGCCTTACCCCGATAGACAGCATCCTGTTCGGGCGGGGCAGCCTGACGTTGCATGACGAGGTGGCGGATTATGCCATTCCCGGCATCCAGTTGCTTTCGGCTTTGGGGAGCGGCATCCGTTTCCTCGACCCGTTGGAAATATATGCGCCCAAGCGTGGGGCGAAAGTGAACGTGGCGAATCCTTCCGCGGCTTTTTGTGAGCGGGAATCTGTTCTCGTCGGGCTTGGTCTTTGCGGTCAACCAGGAGAAATACGACGCTTCGTATATCCTGACGTCATTGGCTTTTGCGCGGCGGTTGTTCCAATACGATACCGAGGTCAGTTCGGTCAATCTGCGCCTGAAGCCGGATGCGGACATAGACGCGGTAAAGCGCAAGCTCCAAGACCGTCTGGGCGAAGAGTTCCGTGTGCAAGACCGCTACGAGCAGCAGGCGGATACATACCGCATCATGCGTGTCGAAAAGCTGATTTCTTATCTTTTCCTTACCTTTATTTTAGTGATAGCCTGTTTCAATGTCATCGGTTCGCTCTCGATGCTCATCATCGACAAGCGCGAAGACGTGGTGACTTTGCGTAATTTGGGTGCGGATGATAACCAGATTGTGCGCATATTCTTGTTCGAGGGGCGGATGATTTCGTTTTTCGGGGCTTTTATCGGGGTGGTGTCGGGCTTGTTGCTCTGCTGGATTCAGCAGACGTTCGGGCTGATTCGTCTGGGCAGTTCCGGAAGCTTTGTGGTCGATGCCTATCCGGTCAGCGTAGAGGCTATGGATGTGATAATAGTCTTCGTCACGGTGCTTCTTGTGGGCTTCCTTTCGGTATGGTATCCCGTAAGGTATCTCAGCAAGCGGCTGCTGAAATAAAATTTGCGGGATAGTTTCCGGCAAGTGTTATGCGAAGAAGAAGCCTTCTTCATCAATATTATAAGTACTGGGATATGACGTGATTGTTGCTGATGTAACGTATTACGTAGACAATTTCTCCTGCATCTTGGTATGTATTGAAAAAGGCATACCACTGTGTATGTTTATTTTTCCGGAAAGTGGCATATCTCAAATTTTTTCCGTATCGATTGAAGTATGCAGGTGCGGTTTTGCTCATCTTTGCCGGCAAGTTTTTTTCTATGTCGAGGATTAAGTCCCTTACATATTGTACGGCAGATTCTTCAAATCCGAAATATTCTTTTTCAAAAAGGGTGTCTTGTAACTGTTGGAAATATAGTCGGACTTCAGGTAAGAATAAGACTTTCATGCTTTATGCCCGTATTTTTCTCTATATGCTTTTCTGATGTCCGATTCGATTCCGGCAAGCAGTTCTTGTGCATTTACGGCACGTCTTAAATCTTCGTCCGGCTCCAAATAATTTTCATGAGCCTGAACAAAGTTTTCGTTTCCATCCCATTGAGTAGTTATCTTTTCATTAACCGATAAGTCAAGATATTTTTTTATGTTACCCCTTAATTCTGACGGACTGCTTGTTCTCATATTCGTATGTTTTTGGTTATATGCAAAAGTAATATTTACTTGGAATTCTGGCAAATAAATAGAGAATCTTTTTTTGAAACGCATAAAAGCCTTGTCGTGTCGGATTATTTGCCGGGGCTGTGCCAGATGCTATTTCGGCACAGCCCCAGACAAAGTCTTTCATACCTCCGGATTTCGGTAGCGTATCAAAACGTTCATTCCGCCAGCGTGAAGTCGAGCTGCTTCTTCTCCAGGTTGGCGCGTGCCACCTTGATTTTCACCGGGTCGCCCAGGCTGAACTTGCGGTGATGGCGGCGTCCGATGAGGCAGTAGTTTTTCTCGTCGAACTCGTAGTAATCATCGCCCAGGTCGCGCATCGGCACCATGCCTTCGCACTTGTTCTCGTTGATTTCCACGTAGATGCCCCATTCGGTGACGCCCGAGATGACACCGTTGCCGATGCGTTCGCCCATAAACTCTACTTGTTTGTACTTCACGGAGGCGCGTTCGGCGCTTGCCGCGGTCTGCTCCATGGCGGAGCTGTGGTCGCACAATTCCTCGTACTTGTCGGCTTGGGCGGTGCGCCCTCCGGCTTCGTAGCGGGTGAGAAGGCGGTGCACCATCAGGTCGGGATAGCGGCGGATGGGCGAGGTGAAGTGGGTGTAATAGTCGAACGCCAGCCCGTAGTGCCCGATGTTATGGATGGAGTAGCGGGCTTTCTGCATGGCGCGGAGCGATACCGTCTCGATGAGGTTCTGCTCTTTCTTGCCCGACACGTCGCTGAGCAGGCGGTTGAGCGAGCGCGACACTTCGGTCTTGCTTCCCCCCGTGCGTATCTTGTAGCCGAAGCGGGCGATGAACTGGTTCAGGTTTTCCAGCTTCATCGGGTCGGGCAGGTCGTGGATACGGTAGGGGAATACTTTCGGCTTCTTGTTTTTGGGCACTTTGCCGATGTGTTCCGCCACGGTGCGGTTTGCCAGCAGCATGAATTCCTCTATCAGCTTGTTGGCTTCTTTCGATTGTTTGAAGTACACGCTCAGCGGCTTGCCTTTTTCGTCGATTTCGAATTTCACTTCCACGCGGTCGAAGTCGATGGAGCCTGCTGCCATGCGCCGTGCGCGGAGCTGCTGGGCGAGGCGGTTCAGTTCCAGTATTTCGTAGGTATAGTCGCCCGTGCCGGTCTCGATGATGGCTTGCGCCTCTTCGTAGGTGAAGCGGCGGTCCGACTTGATGACCGTGTGGCGGATGCGGTAATCCTTCACTTCGGCGTTGTCGTTGAGGGTGAAGATGACCGAGTAGGCGAGCTTTTTTTCTTCATTGGGGCGGAGCGAACAGATGAAGTTGCACAGGCGTTCGGGAAGCATCGGGATGGTGCGGTCGACCAGGTATACCGAGGTGGCGCGCTTCACGGCTTCCTTGTCGATGGCGCCGCCTTCCTTCACGTAGTGCGACACGTCGGCGATATGCACGCCCACTTCCCACAGCCCCGGCTTCAGCGGGCGGATGGAGAGGGCATCGTCGAAGTCTTTCGCGTCCTTGGGGTCGATGGTGAAGGTGGTCACGGTGCGGAAGTCCTCACGCTCGGCATAGTCCTCGGGGGTGATTTCCGCCGGGAGCTTCTCCGCCGCGGCTTCCACCGATGCCGGATAGGTATAGGGCAGCCCGTATTCCGCCAGGATGGCATGCATCTCGGTATTGTTGTCGCCTGCCTTGCCCAGCACGTCCACTACTTCGCCGAAAGGATTCTTCGCCTCGTCGGGCCACTCGGTGATGCGCACCACCGCCTTGTCGCCGTCCTTTCCGCCTTTCAGCTTTTCCTTCGGGATGAAGATGTCGTTTGCCAGCGTGCTCGATTCGGTGAGCAGGAAAGCGTAGTTCTTGGTCACTTTCAGCGTGCCTACGAAGGTGGTCTTGGCGCGTTCCAATATTTCGATTACTTCCCCTTCCGGTTCTTTGCGCTTGCGCCGCGCGCAGAGTGCCACGCGCACCCGGTCGCCGTTCATGGCGTGCGCCGCGTTGCGTTCGGCGATGAAGATAGGGGCGCCGCCTTCATCGGGCGTGAACGAGTTCTTTCCGTTGCTCTTGCGTTGGAATATGCCGGTCAGTATCTGCCCCTTTCCGTTCAGCTTGAATTCTCCTTTCTCAGGCTCGACGAGGAAGCCGTCTTCTATCATTTCGTTTAAAACGTCTACACAAAGCATTTTCAGCGGATGCGTGGTGAGCTTCAGTCCCCTGAAGAGTTGTTTCAGGCCGAATGTCTGTTCGGCGTGGAGCTGGAAGTGGCTGGCAATCAGCTCGGCAAGGTCGCGCTTTTTCATGCGCTTGATGCCTTTTTTTTCTTTTTTCTTCTTAGCCATAGTCGTATGTTTTAGTTTGTCGGAGGCAAAAGCGTTGCCCTTCGTCTTGTTTCCTCCTACAAAGTAAAGAAAATAAATGGAATCTTCTTCATCCTTGCCACAGGTTTTTCATTCCATGTCAAAGATACGGATTTTCCGCCGATTGGCAATGGATTTGGAACGGGGTAGGTGTAAAAATCTGTTAATAAAAGGGGCTTTTTGTGTTAAATCGAATTTGTATGTTGGTTATCAGTCGTTTACGGATCATATCCCTGCCTCCCTTTATCCTAGCCGCAAGATGAAAGGCGTTTTGTGACAGTGTGACAATTGTGACAAATGACAATAACTGAAAATGGTTTTTCGTCCTCCGGAGAAGGTGTGTGTGACTATATTTATATTATATATTATATATATTTATATATATAATATATAATATAAATATCTATCTTTTCTTCTTGCTTCTTCCGTTTTTGGAAAAACATTATTGTCATTTGTCACAATTGTCACACTGTCACATGCTGCCATGCTGCTTTTGTTTCTTAAAATGCTGTATGCCATATATTTACAACACCACGCACGCTTTATGTTGCGCACATATAGCACAAAAAACTTCCGTAACAACTGTAACGTAACGCTTCTTGTCTTTCGTGATGCAGCTATAATGAATACATCATGTATATTCATGAACGGATGGATGTAGTTGCGCCGGGTATTGCATAATTCAACGATTTTTTATATCTTTGTAAGGTAATCCATTGCCACAGATTATATAGAAAAAGAGCGGTTGCCTGTGCGGGGATGAGGTAATTTCAAATTACCCTGTCGAGGGATGAGGTGATTTCAAATAACCCCATGTCGGAGACGATGTGCTTGCAAGGCATCCCGTCGCAGGGGGGTAAGCCCGATTTACACCTCTTTGGGGGATAACCTCATTTCAAGTGAGGTCATCTTTTGCGGCATATCTGCCATAAATTCTTCATTCCCCGTTCTTCATTCTTCATTTATTTGCGTATCTTTGCCCGCGTTTAGTAAAAACGATGATGCGTTATGGATAAGACAGATGTTGCCCTTCGCCAAAGGGAAATCTACAAGGTGACCTTGGCGGGCAGCGTAGTGAACATTGTGCTGACGCTGTGCAAGTTTGCCGCGGGCATACTGGGGCGCAGCGCGGCGATGGTGGCGGATGCGGTACACTCGTTGTCCGACCTTGCCACCGATGTGATAGTGCTGGTGTTCGTGCGTATTTCCGGCAAGCCGGAAGACAAGGGGCACGATTACGGGCACGGGAAGTATGAGACTTTTGCCACGTTGCTTATCGGGGTGGCGTTGCTCGTGGTGGGCATCGGTATCCTGTGGAGCGGAGGCGAGCGGATTTACGCGTTCTTCCGGGGCGAGACGCTGGACCAGCCGGGCTGGATTGCGCTGGTGGCGGCGTTGGTCTCGATAGTGTCGAAAGAAGTGCTGTTCCAGTACACGCGGCGGATAGGAAGGAAATACGACAGCCCTTCGGTCATCGCCAACGCCTGGCACCACCGGAGCGACGCGTTCTCTTCCATTGGTACCGCGGCGGGAATCGGCGGAGCTATCCTGCTGGGCGAAGACTGGCGGGTGCTCGACCCCTTGGCGGCGGTCATCGTGAGCTTCTTCATCATCCATGTGGCGGTGAAGCAATTGGGTCCGTGCCTGGATGAATTGTTAGAGCGTTCGCTCCCCGACGATGTGGAGCAGCACATCACCGACCTGGTGCTCTCGGTAGACGGGGTGTCGCAGCCGCATCACCTGCGCACGCGGCGTGTGGGAAACCGTTATGCCATCGATTTGCATATCCGCATGGACGGGGACATGCCCTTGCGCGAGGCGCACGACCGTGCCACCCGCATCGAGCAGAAGCTCCGGGATGAATACGGGAACGGCACGTACATCAATGTGCACGTGGAGCCGGTGAAATGAATTTGTATGATATAGTAAAAACAAAATTGGTTTGCGAAAATAGAATAGAACACAGAGACACAAAGGCACAGAGTTTTTTAATTTCTCCGTGTCTTTAATTACGCCGGATTACAAATCCGGCGTGACAAGGGGCGTGACAAGGTTGGCTCTGATAAGGTAAATTTATTCTCTGTGCCTCTGTGTCTCTGTGTTCAAAAAAACGATATGGAAGGAAAAAAGATATTAGTGACGGGCGCGAGCGGCTTTATCGGGAGTTTTCTCGTGGAAGGCGGGCTGGAGCGCGGGATGCAGGTATGGGCAGGCGTGCGCCGGAGCAGCAGCCGGAAGTACTTGCAGGACGGGCGCATCCGGTTTGCGGAGCTGGACTTTACCGATTCCGACCGCCTGGAGGCTCAGCTGAGGCGGCACAAGGAGGAACACGGCGGATGGGACTGCATCGTGCATTGCGCGGGCGTGACCAAATGCCTGGACAAGGCAGACTTCGAGATAGGGAACTATTGGGCTACGCGCCATTTCATCGAGGTGCTGTCGAGGCTCGGCATGGTGCCGCGCCAGTTCGTCTACCTCAGTTCGCTGAGCGTGTTCGGAGCCATACACGAGGCGGATTATGCGCCTATCCGTGAGGAAGACACGCCCTGTCCCAACACGGCATACGGGGTGAGCAAGCTCCATGCCGAGGAGTATATCCGTTCCTTGCAGGATTTTCCTTACGTGATATTCCGCCCCACGGGCGTGTACGGCCCGCGTGAGAAGGATTATTACCTGATGGCGCAATCCATCGCGCGGCACGTGGACATCGCCGCGGGCTTCCGCAGGCAAGACCTTACGTGCGTGTATGTAAAGGACCTGGTGCAGGCCGTCTGTCTGGCGGTAGAGCGGGAGGTGACGGGACGCGCCTATTTCGTGAGCGACGGGCAGGTGTACAGCAGCCGTACGTTCTCGGACTTGATTTGGAACGAATTGGGCAAGCCCTGGCTGGTGCGCTTTACGTGTCCCCTGTGGCTTTTGAAAACGATATCGTATGTGGCGGGAAACGGGGCGAAGCTCGCGCGCAAGACCTCGACGCTCAATCCCGACAAGTACCGCATCATGAAGCAACGCAACTGGCGGTGCGACATCGCCCCGCTGGAGCGGGAACTGGGGTACCGTCCCCGTTATCTGCTGGAAGAAGGAGTAAAAAGAAACAATCGAGTGGTATAAGAAAGAAGGATGGCTATAAAATTATTCGAACGGGTAGAGAGTGGGAAGGGGCTGTTTGCGGTAGAGACCATCAGCCTGATATATAATGCGCTGACCAGCTTTTTGATATTGTTGCTGTATGCGCGCATGGACCATCCGGGCACGATGCTGCTGGAACGGGCGGGCATCGTGGCGCTGACCTTTACGCTGATTTATCTTTATCAGGCGTTTCCGTGCCGCCTGACGGCGTTTATCCGTATGGTGGTGCAGATGAGCCTTTTGGCATACTGGTATCCCGACACGTTCGAGTTCAACCGCCTTTTTTCCCGAACCTCGACCATATCTTCGCCAGCAACGAGCAGGCGATGTTCGGGTGCCAGCCCTCGGTGGAGTTCAGCAAGCATTGCCCTTCGATATGGTTCAGCGAGCCTTTCAACATGGGGTACTTCTTCTATTATCCGATGATGCTCATCGTGGTGGTGTATTATTTCGTGAAGCGTTTCGAGTGGTTCGAGAAGATTTGCTTCGTATTGGTCACCTCGTTCTTCATCTATTACTTTATCTACATCATGCTGCCCGTGGCGGGCCCTCAGTTCTATTTCCCTGCTATCGGCATGGATAAGGTGAACGCGTGCGATTTCCCCGCCATCGGCGATTATTTCAATACGAACGACTATCTGATACCCGGCCCGGGTTTCGACCAGGGTTTCTTCTTCAATCTGGTTGAGGCTTCGCAAGAGGTGGGCGAGCGCCCTACGGCGGCTTTCCCCAGCTCGCACGTGGGCATATCCACCATTGTGATGATTATGGCGTGGCGCGTAAGCAAGCGGCTGGCGTACATCTTGTTGCCTTTCTACGTCCTGTTGTGTTGCGCCACGGTGTATATCCAGGCGCATTACCTCATCGATTCCCTCGTAGGCTTTTTTTTCTCGGCGTTCTTCGTCTACCAGCTTGCCACGCTGATGTACAAGCGCTGGTTCATCACGCCGGCGTTCAAGCTGATGGGATAATTTGATTGAACACAGAGACTCAGAGACACGGAGAAATAATTATATAACCGGTGCTTTGCTTCGTGAACGCTGTTCTCTTAAATAAATAAAACTTTGTGCCTTTTGTGTCTCTGTGTTCAATAAAAAACAATTTATCTGTAACCTTTTCCATACATTTGCGTCTAAAGGGTAAAGAATAACATTAAAAACGAATCAGAACGTATGAAAACATTGAGTATGACATGGGCATCGTGCGCCGTGGCATTGATGCTTACCGTATCCGGATGCTATGCCGGAGGAAGAAACGTGGTGAAACCCAGTAAGAATTATGTGACCGAAAAAGTCTCGATAACGGATATTGACGCTATCCGCTCTTCTTCTTCGGTCGATGTAGTCTATACCCAGGCTCCGGGCACACCCTATGCCGAGATTTATGCGCCCGACAATATCGTGCCGCTCGTCAAGGTGGAACAAGAGGGAAAAGCCTTGAAGATAGGCTTCAAGAGCAACACGTCCATTCAGGGAAGGTATAAGTGCGAGGTGCGGGTATTTGCCCCCGAAGTGACTTCGTTCTCCACTTCCAGCGCTTCGGACATCACCTTGGCAAACGGCTTGAAGACCTCGAAGCCCGTTACCCTGAAAGCATCGAGCAGCGGGGACATCGACGCTTCGTCCGTCCAGTGCGGCGACCTGAGCATGACCACTTCGAGCAGCGGGGATATCAAGGTGGGCACCATCGCTTGCGGCATGCTTGCCCTGGATACACAGAGCAGCGGAGATATCAAAGTGACTTCGGCTACATGCACGGGAGCTGCAATCGAGTCGAGCTCATCGGGCGATTGCGTCGTGTCGGAAATGGCTTGCTCGGGCGACGTGAAGGCTTCTACCAGCTCTTCGAGCGACATCAAGCTGGCGGGTACGTGCCGCAACGCTTCGTTCAGCGCCAGCTCGGCGGGAAACATCTATGCCAAAGACCTGCTTGCCAAGGACGTAGAGGCGCGGGCTTCTTCGGCAGGCGATATCGAATGCAACGCGAGCGGTGTGCTCTCCACTTCGGTATCGAGCGCGGGAGGCGTGCGCTATAAAGGCGAGCCGGCCACTGGTGTTTGAGACCAGCGCGTCTACCGATTCCGCCATCTGGGCATTCCGTTGAATTGCGGTGCAAAGGTAGAAGTTTTATGTCAAACTTCCAAATATTTAATGCGATTTTTTCATTTTCCCAGTGAAATTAGCTCTGTTGGCAGGGTAGGGAAGGGATTCTTGTTTGCGCGTATGGACATGTGCATCAACACGAATGCCCGTGTAAGCCGGCGCGGGAGGTCGCGGAGGCTTGCACGGGCAGCCGTGTTTTTAACTTTTGCTTTATGCTTGTTTACAGGCGATTACGGCTGTTTTCCGCTTCATCACTCTGCTCAGGGAGATGCGGGCGCATAGAAAGGCGCCCAATGAGCCGATGACGAACATGCCGCCCGTAGAAAGCATGATGTCGCCGATACCCACCAACGGAGAAACAATGCCGCCAAAAGCAAAGCCTAACGCACCCAATACCGCGGATGCCGTTCCGGCATGTTGGCGTTCGGCGTTCATGGCTAAGGTGTTGGACGATGTGAATGTCAGCCCCAGCATCACCAACAGGCAGAGCAACAATGTTTCGTAAATCCAAAAGCTGCACGAGGAACCCATCGCTGCCAGCAGGAGGATGGAAACGGCCAGCATGCCCTGGCTTCCGCGATAGAGTACCAGCTCCGGATGGCGGAACCTGACAGATAATGCCGCCGAGAAGACAATTGCCAGCGCATTGGCACCGAAGCATACGCTGAACGTCATCGGCGAGAAGCCATAATGTTCTTGCATGATAAACGGGGCGGACGATATGTTGGCGAATAACACGCCCTGGGCAAACCCGAACTGCAGGATGTAGCATAAGTATTGGCGGTTACGCAAGACCGCACCGAAACCGCGGAACACATCTGCCCAGTCTGTTTTTCTCCGGTTAGCTGCCGGAAGTGACTCGGCAGGTGGAAGCTGCCTGCCAGAAGCAGGATGCCTATGCAGAACAAGCACCAGAAAATGCCTTGCCAGCCGATGCTTTCCGCCAGCATCCCTCCTCCCATCGGAGCAGCTACCGGAGCCACTCCGTTGATGGCGCCTATGATGCCTAACATCTTTGCCAGTTCGCGTCCGGCATATTTGTCGACGGCTATCGAGCGCGATATCACAATCCCGCTTGCCCCGGCTATCCCCTGCACCAGCCGCCAGCCTACAAACTGCAGGGCGGTCTGCGAATATACGCATCCCAGCGTAGAAACCAGGAACAGAAACATGCCGGCAATCAGCAACGGGCGTCTCCCGTACTTGTCGCTCAGCGGTCCGAAGAACAATTGCCCCGCTGCCAGGCCTATCATGCTGGCGGTCAAGCCCAGTTGGACCATCGAAGAAGATGTGTGAAAAAAATCTGCCATCTCGGGGAAAGTAGGCAGATACATATCGGTGACAAACGGCCCGAAGGCGGTAAGCATACCCAAAAAGATTAAAATAAATACACGTGAGTTTTGTCTAGCCATAAATTATCCTTTCTTTTACCGCTGCAAAAGTACCAAAAATGTCGCGTGTACCTCTCTTGTTTGTCACACCCTTTGGCATAAAAAACATTCTATAACAATATGAGGGGGACGGGCTTTCCCAAGCATGCAGAGGACACAGAACTCCGAGGCTTGTGCAAAGCCTTGGAATTCTGTGTGCCCTTAAAACCAATTCTCCTTGTCAGCTATCAATGATTGTAAGCCGACTCGCCGTGTTCGTAGATGTCAAGCCCTTCTTCTTCTACGCGCTTGTCTACGCGGAGCCCGATGGTAGAGTCTACTATCTTGAACAGGATGAAGGTAATGACCGCGCTGAACACGATAGATACCACGGTTGCTACAATCTGAACCCAAAGCTGGTGCCAGTCGCCGTAGAGAGCGCCTTGAACGCCGTCTTCGCCCGAAATGAAGCGGGTAGCGAATACACCGGTGAGGATAGAGCCGATGATACCTCCGATACCGTGAACGCCGAAAGCGTCGAGGGCGTCGTCATACTTGTATTTCGGCTTCACCACCGCTACCATGAAGAAGCATACTATCGGCGTGATGATACCGATGCAGAACGCGCCCAGCAGGTCTACCGTGCCTGCCGCCGGAGTGATTGCCACCAGTCCGGCTACGGCTCCCGTACAGGCGCCGATGGTGGTGGGTTTCTTGTTGCAGAGCCAGTCGATGACCATCCACGTGATAGCCGCCATAGCCGTTGCCACATGGGTTACGAGGAAGGCGTTTGCGGCAAGCCCGTCGGCGGCAAGCCCGCTTCCGGCATTGAAGCCGAACCATCCCAGCCACAGGAACGAAGTGCCCATAAAGACGAAGGTCACGTTATGCGGCGTAATGGGATGCCCTACCTTATAGTCCATGCGCTTGCCCAGCATAATCGCCATGATTAATGCCGAAATCCCGGCATTGATGTGCACCACCGTACCTCCGGCAAAGTCGATGGCTCCCATTTGCTGCAGGAAGCCTCCGCCCCATACCCAGTGTGCCATCGGGAAGTAGGCAAGGATTACCCACAACGTGATGAACACGATATAGCCCGAAAACTTGATACGTTCGGCAAAGGCACCCAATATCAGCGCGGGGGTGATGATGGCAAACATGCACTGGAACATCACGAATACCAGTTCGGGAATGTTGCCCGCGGTCAGCGTATCCAGGGTGATGCCGTGGAGGAACGCCTTGTCGAATCCGCCTATCACACACGCCAGCGGGTTTCCAGACTCGGCAAAGCTGGTATCGAACGCCCAGCTATACCCGAAGGCTATCCATAAGATGCTGACCACGCCTACGATGAAGAGGGTTTGCATAATGACACTCAATACATTCTTCTGGCGCACCAAGCCGCCATAGAACAGGGCAATGCCCGGAATGCTCATCAATAACACTAAGATGGAAGAGGTCAGAATCCACGCTGTATTGCCCGAATCGAGCGCGGGCATATCCGCTCCGCTTGTCTCCTGTGCCAGCAGGGAAGGCGTGGAAATCAAAAGCATAAGAATCGCCGCGGCATACCTCATCCAGCATCTGCCGCCTTTTGTATATGTATCCATAATAAAATCTCGTTTAGATATTGTATTTGTATGACTTATGTGGCTTATTTCTCTTGTTCGGCGTTATAGAGCGCAATGTCCCCCGTTCGCCGGTACGGATGCGGATGGCGTCCTCTACCGGGATGACGAAGATGCGCCCGTCGCCTATCTCGCCCGTCTGGGCGGCTTTCAGTATCGCCTGGATGGTTTTTCTCTACATTCTTTTCGCGCACCACGATGGAGAGCAGGATGCGCTCTATCGAGCTTGTGTCGTACACCACGCCGCGGTAAATGCGGCCTTCGCGGGTCTTTCCTACGCCCCGCACGTCGTAATAGGAAAACCACTCGATGTCGGCATCCAGCAATGCTTGTTTCACATCGTCGAACCGTGTTCTCCGGATAATCGCTTCAATCTTTTTCATCTTGTATTTGTATTTTGTAGTTAGTACTTTGCCAGAAATGTTATCCCTCAATCTTTTACCTCTCGTTTATCCTATCAAAAACTTAAGCCTGCCACGAAATAGGCGCCTTCTGTTGCCGGGTTCCATATCGCCTGCGCAAAGACGGGCAGGGTCCACGAATCGGTGATTTTCAGTTCCTTGGTGGCTTTAATGCCTACCTCGCTCACGGCAAATCCGTTCTTGCCTCCGTTGTAGAAATCGTTCTCCCAGGGCGTGGCTCCTACCGTGGCTTCCCAGTCAAGCCCGCCCAGACGGAAAGGAGCCGAAAGGGCGATGTATGAGGCATACGCACGGTCGCCGTCCGAATTATACCCTACATTGCCGGCGAAATTGGTGTACCAGTTTACGGCAAGCACGCCGAAATCATATCCCACTTGCGCCTCGAACGTGTGGTTCGTGTCGTGTGCTCCGTAATGAAAATACGCCGGCCCGTTGTTGAACCAATAATCCGTTACAGATACGCTGAACCCGCCGATGCCATACCCCAGCGTAAGGTCGAACTCTTTCGTATCTGACTTCTCGAACCCTACCGACCCCCAAGCCGAGAGCGAGAACCCTTTGTAGGCGATGGAGAGCGAGGGTTGGATGCTGACATTCCCCAAATCTTGCCCGCGCCAGATATATCCGCTTACCAGGTCGGCTCCCACACTTGCTTCCACTTTGTCTTGTGCCGGAAGCATCGCCGGAGATGCTATCGCTATCGCCAATAGCATCCAGCTTTTTCCTTTAAACAATCTTTTCATTGCTCTTCTGTTTTTAATGCTACAATCTAATAAAAACTCTCTCATTCTATTTACCTTAAAACAATTTCTTTTCCCTTTTTCTGAGAGCAAAGGTAGAGCTTTTGGGCTTATCCTCGCACCGGGAATGCGCACTTCTTTATTGTTTTGTTAATAGAAGTTACGATTTGTAATGAGACGAGAATGTTTTGATTTCGATTTGAAACTAATATCTCTATATATGAAGACAAATGAAAGTGAATAATTTTGCGTATTATACAAAAAGGAAGATGAATTGCGTGTACGCTTTCTTTTTGATATGATAAAAGCCGTTTCTCCGTACGCTTTGCAATCCGTTTGAGCGGTTCGTTTCCGGTGTGCAGGCAGGTGCGTGTGCTTCTTCATATAGGTGCGGCGCCGGCGGCATATAGGTGCATGGGGCGTCGCATATACGTGTCCGGGCATAACAAAGTTGGCATTTTATTGCGTGCTTTTAAAGGAAAATCGTAACTTTGCGACATGAATTCATGACACGAGTGTATGAAAGATACGAAACAGCAATTTGAACATGTCATTGCCATTTGCCGGGACCTGTTCGTCAAGAAGCTGCACGATTACGGCGCGGCGTGGCGCATCATGCGCCCCTCTTCGGTCACCGACCAGCTTCTTATCAAGGCGAACCGCATCCGGAGCCTGGAAGTGAAGGGAGTCAGCCTGGTGGGCGAGGGCATCCGTCCCGAGTTTATGGCAATCGTTAATTATGGGATTATCGGGCTTATCCAGCTCGAACTGGGCTATGCCGAGAAAGAAGACCTGGCGGAAGCCGACGCGCTTGCCCTCTACGATAAATATGCCAAGCAGACGCTGGAGCTGATGTTGAAGAAGAACCACGATTATGACGAGGCGTGGCGCAGCATGCGCATCACGTCGTACACCGACCTGATTCTGATGAAAATCTACCGCACGAAGCAGATAGAAGCCTTGAGCGGGAACACGCTGGTATCGGAAGGCGTGGACGCCAACTATATGGATATGATTAACTATTCGATATTTGCATTAATTAAGCTGGAATTTGGAGAATAAGCGCCTACATACGATTCTTGCCGTGTGGATAAACCTCTGCCGCTTCCTGCTTGCCGCGGTGTTTATCTTTTCCGGATTCGTGAAGACGAACGACCCGTACGGCTTTGCCTACAAGATACAGGATTACCTGGAAGCATGGGGCTTGCTTCAAATTACGCCCGAGTTTGCTCCCTATATCGGTTCGATGGCGATGGGAATCCTCGAATTCACGTTGGGCGTTTACCTGCTCTTCGGCATTCACCGGAAGGCGGCATGCACGTTGATTCTGCTTCTTGTGGCGTTTATGACACCGCTCACGCTCTGGCTTGCCATCGCGAATCCGATATCCGATTGCGGGTGTTTCGGCGATGCCGTTATCTTGACCAATTGGGAGACGTTCGGCAAGAATGTGGTGCTGCTCATAGCCGCCATTACCGTGTTCCGCTGGAGGGATACCGGCATCAAGAAGCTGGTGACCGAGAAGGTGGACTGGCTCATCGCGCTTTATACGGTGGTTTTCGCCTTGCTTTTCTCTATTTATTGCGTGCGCGAACTGCCTCTCTTCGATTTCCGTCCGTATTATATAGGTATGAATATCAGGCAGGGCATGGAAATTCCCGAGGGAGAGAAGCCGACCGTGTACGAAACGACGTTCATCTATGCGAAGGACGGGAAGGAAAAGGAATTTACCATCGACAATTTCCCTTCCGATTCTACGTGGACGTTCGTTGATGCCGTGACGCGGGTGAAAGAGAAAGGCTACGAGCCTCCGGTTCAGGACTTTTCCATCGTATTGCAGGAAGACGGCACCGATGTGACGGAGGAAATCCTTGCCGATGATAACTATACGTTCCTGCTGGTGTCTCCCCAGTTGCGGAACGCGGACGAGAGCGGCATGGACCTTATCAATGAGGTGTACGATTACAGTATGGAATACGGGTACCGTTTCCTGTGTGTGACGGCTTCGCCCGACGAGGACATCGCCGTATGGCAGGACAATACGGGTGCCGAGTACCCCTTTGCCTTGGCGGATGAAATCACGTTGAAGACCATAATCCGTTCCAATCCGGGGCTGCTCTTGCTGAAGGACGGAGTCATCCTGAATAAATGGAGCGTGAACAACATCCCCGATGAATACCAGTTGCATGCGGCTTTGGCGGATTTGCCTATCGGCACGCTGGCGGTGCCCCGCACCTTGCATAAGGTGGCGAGTATCATCGGATGGTTCTTCGGACCGCTTTTGTTCCTCACCCTGTGCGATTTGCTTTGGCTGGAATGGGGCAAGAAGAAAAGGAAGAAACAAATTATACATTAACCCTTTAAAACTTAAACAAAATGAGAAAGAACATTGTAGCAGGAAACTGGAAAATGAACAAGAACCTGCAAGAAGGTATTGCTTTGGCAAAAGAACTGAACGAAGTGTTGAGCGCAGACAAACCCAATTGTGATGTCATCATCTGTACTCCGTTCATCCACTTGGCTTCTGTAACTCCGATAGTTGACAAGAGCATCATCGGTGTAGGTGCCGAGAACTGTGCCGACAAGGCTTCGGGCGCGTATACAGGCGAAGTATCAGCCGAAATGGTCGCTTCTACCGGTGCTCAATACGTTATCTTGGGCCACTCGGAACGCCGCGCTTATTATCATGAAACCGTTGATATCCTGACCGAAAAGGTTAAATTGGCTTTGGCTAATAACCTGAAGCCTATCTTCTGCATCGGTGAAGTATTGGAAGAACGCGAAGCAAACAAGCAGAACGAAGTGGTAGAGGCTCAGCTGGCTTCTGTATTCTCGCTCTCTGCCGAAGACTTCGGCAAGGTTATCTTGGCTTACGAACCGGTTTGGGCTATCGGTACGGGCAAGACCGCTACTCCGGAACAAGCAGAAGAAATCCACGCGCACATCCGTTCGCTGGTAGCTGCTAAGTACGGTCAGGAAGTGGCAGAAAACACTTCTATCCTGTACGGAGGAAGCTGCAAGCCGTCGAATGCGAAAGAACTGTTCGCTAAACCCGATGTAGACGGTGGCTTGATTGGCGGTGCCGCATTGAAAGCCGCTGACTTCAAGGGCATTATTGATGCGTTCAAATAATCTTTTATAGGCAACGAGGTATCAGTTGACAAGTTAACAAGGTTTTTAGATACATCGCATAAGGAAATGTATTTAAAGCCTTGTCAGCTTGTCAACTCGTTAACTTGTCAACTAAATACACACATCATGAAATACGTAGCATCCTTTCTTTTACTCTTTTCGGTATCGGCAATGTATGCCCAGCGCACCATTGTAGAGAGCCTTGAGGCACGCCGGGCAGGCGAAGGCACGGTGTCGGTACACGAAGAGCCTTACATCGCCTCGCTCATCGGCTTGCGCTATACGGGCAACGCTTCGTCTCCCCAGACCTTGAAGGCAAGAGGTTTCCGAGTGCAGGTTTATGCGGGAAACAATTCGCGTGTAGCGCGGAACGAAGCCCAACGGGTGGCGGACAAAGTAAAAGAAACATTCCCCGAAATGCCGGTATATACCTATTTCCAGCCCCCCCGCTGGTTATGCCGCGTAGGTGATTTCAAGAGCATCGAGGAAGCCCATGTCGCCATGCGCAAGCTGAAGGGAAGCGGTGAATTTAAAGAAGTGGCGATTGTACGTGAACAAATTAACATACCTATTGAATAATGATTGATACAGACTTGTTGAAGTTCCCGGAAGAGAAAGTGCAGAAGCTGATGGCGCATTACAAAGAGATTCTTGCGCTTTTGGGCGAAGACACCGGACGGGAAGGATTGTTGAAGACTCCGGAGCGTGTGGCAAAAGCCATGCTCACGCTTACAAGGGGATATGATGTAGACCCGAAAGAGATTTTATTGGGCGCTAAATTCAAGGAAGAATATAGCCAGATGGTCGTAGTAAAGGATATCGATTTCTTCTCGATGTGCGAGCATCACATGTTGCCCTTTTATGGGAAAGCGCACGTGGCGTATATCCCGAACGGATACATCACGGGGCTGAGCAAGATAGCCCGTGTGGTGGATGTATTCTCGCACCGCCTTCAGGTGCAGGAGCGCATGACCTTGCAAATCAAAGAATGCATTCAGGAAACGCTGCACCCATTAGGCGTAATGGTCGTAGTAGAAGCCAAACACATGTGCATGCAGATGCGGGGCGTGGAGAAGCAGAACTCCATCACCACTACTTCCGACTTTACCGGAGCTTTCAATCAAGCCAAGACAAGAGAGGAATTCATGAACCTGATTCGGAAATAAGGCATCCTCTTAATGTGACTTCCGGTATGCCCGTATGCGTTGCCATACGTTCTTCCGTAAGTCTTCCTTGTAAAGGTTGAATTCCTGCACGTGCAGGTTGCCTTTAGGAAGCAGGGCTTCTACGCTGGGAATAAAGTACAGGTCTTCGTCTATCCCCGTTACGATAAGTGTATGGATGATAGTGTCGAGCGATACGGTAAAGCCTTGGTAAGAAGGGGCAGGTGTCGCATCGGTGCGCCAGTTGACGGGATTGATGCACACCACATTGTCCCGAAACAAAGGCGATACGGCATCGGGGCGTGTCACGCTGTTGAAGCCTACGAGCACACCGGTATCTATGGAGTCTTGCGCGGGGCGCAGGATGGGATAGCTTGCCAGCTCTTCCGGTGTCACGGTATAGCCGATGGCATAGGTGGCGATGAGCTTCCGGCTGATGTCAGGTGTGATTTCCCGTTTCAGGAGTTCGATAACCGCCTTGGCTCCTTGGCTGTGTCCGGCAAGGATGAACGGTTTTCCTTGGTTGTCGTGTTCCATATAATAATGAAAGGCATCCGCCACGTCCTGATAAGCCAACTTGAACCGTTCTTCGATGAGTGCTGTATCCAGGGTCAGCCAGCTGTCCATCGAAATCTGGCGGTAATAGGGAGAGAAGAAATTGCAACTGTCCGCCAATACGCTTTTAGCCAATTGGATGGAAGGGTCTGTCAAGGCACGTTGTTCCGCATTGAAGATGTCCATGTGGTGCCGGGTCTGCCCCAATGAGTCGGTATAGTCCCAAATGCAGGTCGGGACTACGTAAAACAAGTCTACGTCTTTCCCCGCAGCGTCTTGCTTATTCTCGAACCAGCACCGGTTGTCCGAATAGTCTATGGTATCGCTTGCGGGGGCGGATGCGTCTTTCTCGCAAGAAGCGAGAGGGAGGAGTATGCAAACGAGGCATATCAGTTGCTTGATAAAGCGTAAGGGTGATTGGGTATTCATGTGGTTCTGTAATTTAGTGAAGTTATAGTAGAACAAATTAGTTTGTGAAAAATGGAATGGAACACAGAGACACAAAGGCACAGAGTTTTTATTTTTTTGAGAGAATAGAGTTCACGGAGTAAAGTTCTGGTTATGACCTTTCCTTCTCTATGTGATTATTTCTCTGTGTCTCTGCGCCTCTGTGTTCAGTATCTGAATCAAGACATATCTTGCGTTTTCTCCAATATCGTTCCGATGCGGTCCAGTATCGCGTAAAGCTCTTCTTGCGTTTCGGCACGGAGCATGGCGATGCGGGTGTCGCGGAAATTGGGGATGCCTTTGAATAAAGGAGAAGCCGCTAAGTGGCGCCTCACGTGAAGGATGCCCCGGCGCTCGTCGAGCAAGTTGATGCTGTCCTGTATCTCCCGGCGCAATACGTCCAGTTTCCACCGGAAAGAGAGGGAAGGAAGCTCTTCGCCCGTTTCCAGGTAATGTTTTACTTCCTTGAATATCCACGGCCGTCCGAAACTGGCACGGCCTATCATGATGGCGTCTACTCCATAACGGTCGAAACACTCCTTGGCGCGCTGGGGCGTGGTGATGTCTCCGTTTCCGATAATGGGGATGCGCATCCGCGGGTTGTTTTTCACTTCGCCTATCAAGGTCCAGTCGGCTTCACCGGTGTACATTTGCGAACGGGTGCGCCCGTGGATGGTCAGTGCCTCGATGCCGCAATCTTGCAATTGTTCGGCAAGTTCCACGATGACTTTATGGTTCTCGTCCCATCCCAGACGGGTTTTTACCGTGACCGGAATCTGTACCGCATTCACCACGGAACGGGTGATTTCCAGCATCTTGGGGATATTCTGAAGCATGCCTGCTCCTGCTCCCTTGCCTGCCACCCGCTTTACCGGGCATCCGAAGTTCAGGTCGAGAATGTCGGGGCGGGCCTGTTCTACGATACGCGCCGCTTCTACCATGGTTTCGGTATCTTTCCCGTAGATTTGGATGGCAACGGGACGTTCGGCGGCACTGATGTTGAGTTTCATCATCGTCTTGTCTACCGAGCGTATCAGGGCGTCGCTCGATACGAATTCGGTATAGACCATATCGGCTCCGAATTCCTTGCAAAGCAGGCGGAACGCAGGGTCGGTCACGTCTTCCATGGGGGCCAGCACCACGGGTCTTTCTCCTAAGTCGATTGTACGTATCTTCATGCTGAAATGTGAATGTGTGAATAATCAAAATGCAAAATTAGGGAAAATTCATTACCTTTGCAGCCTAAATCAGCAAAAGAATGGATTATTCGATAAAAGACTTCGAGATTATGGCGCCTGTAGGCTCGCGCGAGTCGCTGGCTGCCGCTATCCATGCCGGGGCGGACTCTGTCTATTTCGGCATTGAGAGCCTGAACATGCGGGCGCGTTCGGCAAGTACGTTTACCATTGATGACTTGCGCGAGATAGCCCGTCTGTGCGACGAGAATGGGGTAAAGAGTTACCTTACGGTGAATACCATCATTTACGATGAGGATTTGGAACTGATGCGCAAGATTATCGATGCGGCAAAGCAGGCAGGCATCAGTGCGGTGATTGCATGTGATGTGGCGGTGATGGCGTATTGCAATCAAATCGGGCAGGAGGTGCATCTCTCCACTCAGTTGAACATCAGCAACGTGGAGGCTTTGAAGTTTTACGCCCGTTTTGCCGATGTGGTGGTGTTGGCGCGCGAGCTGAACCTGAAGCAGGTGCGCAAGATATACGATGCCATCCGAGAAGAACATATCATGGGACCGATGGGGAATCCCGTCCGCATCGAGATGTTCTGCCACGGAGCGTTGTGTATGGCGGTATCGGGCAAGTGTTACCTTAGCCTGAACGAACTGAACGCTTCTGCCAACCGCGGTGCCTGCATGCAGGTGTGCCGTCGGGCTTATATCGTGAAAGACAAGGAGAGTGACATCGAGCTGGAAGTGGATAACCAGTACATCATGTCGCCCAAAGACCTGAAGACCATCCGCTTTATGGATGAGATGATAGAGGCGGGCGTACGGGTGTTCAAGATAGAAGGCCGTGCCCGTGGGGCGGAATACGTGAAGACGGTGGTAGAGTGTTACAAGGAAGCCATCCGCTCGTATTTGGACGGCACGTTCACCGAAGAAAAGAAAGACGCGTGGGACGAACGCCTGAAGACGGTGTTCAACCGTGGATTCTGGAACGGGTATTATTTGGGGCAACGCTTAGGAGAGTGGAGCCGCAACTATGGCTCGGAAGCTACGGAACGCAAAGTCTATGCCGGGCGCGGCATCAAGTATTTCTCGAACATCGGTGTGGCGGAGTTCCTGATAGAGGCTTCCGAAATCAAGGTAGGCGACAAGCTGCTGATTACCGGACCTACTACGGGGGCAATGTTCGTTACGCTTGAAGAAGCGCGTGTCGACCTCAAGCCGGTGGACGTAGTGCCCAAGGGCGTACACGTATCCTTTAAGGTGCCCGGACGCATCCGTCCCAGCGACAAGCTCTACCGCATGGTTCCGTCTGATGAGTTGAAGAAGAAATAAATGAATATCCGCATTTGTTTGTCGAGTTTGTTACGCCAGATTTGCAATCCGGCGTAATTTTTGGAATCGGATTTGCAATCCGAAACCGTTGCTGATGCGGATTACAAATCCAGCGTGACAGGCATTTTTTGTATATGTAGGCAAATGTAGAGACGACCCAAAAGAAGTAACCATGGGCAAAAGTACACATCTTAGTGGACAGCCGCTCTATAGTCGGGTGATAAAATTTCTGTGTAAGGACAGAATCTTTCAATTGAGTCGTGAGCGGTGAACGCTAAGTGGAACGTTTCGACAGTTGGACACATTTAGCGGTAATGCTTTATGCCGTAATCATGAACAGCATTTAAACAGACAATAAACTGGCATTAAAAAAGCGGTCCTCTACGAAAGAGGACCGCTTTGCCATATAGGTTGAGATTGAAATTACAATTTCGGACCTGCAGCAACCAAAGCCTTACCAGCTTCGTTTCCTTCGAACTTAGCGAAGTTCTTGATGAAGCGGCCAGCCAAGTCTTTAGCTTTTTCTTCCCACTGAGCAGCTTCTGCGTAAGTGTCGCGAGGATCGAGGATCTTCGGATCTACGCCCGGCAATTCTGTCGGAACTACGAAGTCGAAGTACGGGATGGTCTTCGTCGGAGCCTTGTCGATAGAACCGTCCAGGATAGCGTCGATGATACCACGAGTATCGCGGATAGAGATACGCTTGCCGGTACCGTTCCAACCCGTGTTTACCAAGTAAGCCTTAGCACCCACTTTTTCCATTTTCTTAACCAGCTCTTCTGCGTATTTAGTCGGATGCAAGCTCAAGAAAGCAGCACCGAAGCAAGCTGAGAATGTCGGAGTCGGTTCAGTGATACCACGTTCTGTACCAGCCAACTTAGCGGTAAATCCAGACAAGAAGTAATATTTAGCTTGTTCTGCGCTCAGGATAGATACAGGAGGCAATACGCCGAATGCATCAGCAGACAAGAAGATTACTTGATGAGCGTGCGGGCCTTTAGATACCGGTTTCACGATGTTGTTGATGTGGTAGATAGGATAAGAAACACGGGTGTTTTCTGTTACGCTCTTATCAGCGAAGTCAATCTTACCAGCTGCGTCAACTGTAACGTTTTCCAACAAAGCGTCACGTTTGATAGCGTTGTAGATATCCGGTTCTGATTCTTTGTCCAAGTTGATAACCTTAGCGTAGCAACCGCCTTCGTAGTTGAATACGCCTTCGTCATCCCATCCGTGTTCGTCGTCACCAATCAACAGACGTTTCGGGTCGGTAGACAAGGTAGTCTTACCTGTACCAGACAAACCGAAGAAGATAGCAGTGTCAGTACCTTCCATGTTGGTGTTGGCCGAGCAGTGCATGGAAGCGATGCCGCGCAGCGGGTTGAGGTAGTTCATGATGGAGAAGATGCCCTTCTTCATTTCACCGCCGTACCACGTGTTGAGGATGACTTGTTCGTTGGTCTTCAGGTTGAACACCGTGGCCGTTTCCGAGTTCAGCCCCAGTTCTTTGTAGTTGTCCACCTTGGCCTTGGCGGCGTTGAACGACACGAAGTCGGGTTCGCCGTAGTTGGCCAGTTCTTCTTCCGTGGGGCGGATGAACATGTTCTTCACGAAGTGAGCCTGCCATGCCACTTCCATGATGAAGCGCACTTTCAGACGGGTAGCGGGGTTGGCGCCGCAGAACGTATCCATCACGAACAGGCGCTTGCCGCTCAGCTGCTTCACGGCCTTGGCCTTCAGGTCGGCCCAAGCCTCTTCCGAGCAGGGTTTGTTGTCGTTCTTATATTCATCAGAAGTCCACCATACGGTGTCTTTGCTGGCTTCATTGTACACGAAGAACTTGTCCTTGGGTGAACGGCCCGTATAGATACCGGTCATGACGTTTACAGCACCCAGTTCAGTTACCTGACCTTTTTCATAACCTTCAAGACTGTCTTTAGTCTCTTCAGCGAACAATACTTCATAAGAAGGGTTGTGGAGAATTTCCTTCACGTCGGTAATACCGTACTTGCTTAAATCTAAATTTGCCATTGTTCCAATGATTTAATTTGGTTGTTATATCAAATGTTTAGTATTTGCTCTGTTATCCTTCACGGCATAAAAGATGTTCTTTAACATCTATACCTTGTTTTTCGCGATACAAAAATAGTGGTTTCTTTTTAAACTAAAGAAGTAATTAGCGAAAAAAATCCGTAATTGATGAAGATTTATACTTGTGTAACAAATATGCCATTTCGAGTTTGCAATTCACGCGGGCGGTCGCGATGTCCGACACGGGCAGCCGTAATGGCTGGCACAGGCGTTCATGCCGGGCGATGCGGGCGTTCACGTTTCGTTCCTTCGGAATTTATCTTTTTTCTTCTTATCTTTGTCAGAAATTATCAAACGAATCCATATATGAAAATAACAGACTTTAGCACCCAACACACCATCTTGAACCAGTTCCTTTCTGAACTGCGCGATGTAACCATACAGCAAGACAGCTTGCGATTCCGGCGGAACATCGAACGCATCGGGGAAATCATGGCATACGAAATCAGCCGCGACCTGCCTTATGTAGAGAAAGCAATCCGCACGCCGCTTGCCGAAGCCACGGAAAATGTACCTGCCGTGCGTCCGGTAATAGCTACTATCCTGCGTGCGGGCTTGCCGATCCACAGGGGCTTCATCAACTATTTCGACCATGCCGAAAACGCTTTCGTATCGGCTTACCGGAAGTATTTCGATGAAGACCATTTTGATATCCATATCGAATACATCGCCTCGCCCAAGCTGGACGGGAAAACGCTGATTCTTACCGACACGATGCTCGCTACGGGCGCCTCGATGGAATATGCTTACGAAGCGCTGCTGACGAAAGGCATGCCTGCCCATATCCACATCGCTTCGGTCATAGCCAGCCGCCAGGCTGTAGAGCATATCCGGCAAGTATTCCCGCAAGAAAAAACCAGCCTATGGTGCGGGACGATTGACCCCGAACTGAATGCGCATTCGTATATCGTGCCCGGGTTGGGTGATGCCGGAGACTTGTGTTACGGAGAGAAAGAATGATTCATTTATAAACACAGAGGCACAAAGACACAGAGATTTTTTATATATGTCTCTGTGCCTTTGTGCCTCTGTGTTCAAAAAAAGAGAACTGTATTACTTAATTTCCCACGTGTCGTTGGTGTCAAGCAATTCGGCAAAGTTATGGTAACGTTTTTTGGCAGACACTTCTTCTATCTGCTCTGCTACCGCCTCGTCATACGTAGGAGCCTTTACATCACGGATTACGCCCAAGGCAATCGGGAAATCAGGGCCTTCCATCAAGGCTAACTTCAATTGCAAGGTATTGTCTTCGCAATGGGCATCGTGTACCAGAATATCTTTTTCGCTGATGCCATTCTCGCCCAGTTTCACTACTTTCAGCCCGAAACCTTCCTGCATCAGGCCAAATTCATGATTCGGTCCGAACAGCATCGGTTTTCCGTGTTCCAAGTAAATGGCATTCCGTTCGCGGTCTTCTTTCTTGGCTACGGAGTTGTGCGTGCCGTCGTTGAAAATGACGCAGTTCTGCAACACTTCGATTACGGAAGTGCCTTTATGGTGCGCCGCCGCTTTAAGCACTTCTACAGTCGGACCTCCGTCTACCGCAACGCAGCGGGCAAAGAAACGTCCGCGCGCTCCGAAGCAAAGCTCTGCCGGGCGGAACGGGTCTTCCACTGTACCGTAAGGCGATGATTTGCTGACAAATCCGCGTGCCGACGTGGGTGAATATTGCCCTTTGGTCAGACCGTAAATGCGGTTATTCAGCAAGATAATATTAATGTCTATGTTCCGCCGGATGGCATGGATGAAATGATTGCCGCCAATGGCAAGCCCGTCACCGTCACCCGAAACTTGCCAGATGGTGAGATTCGGGTTGGCTACCTTTGCACCTGTCGCGATAGCCGCTGCACGCCCGTGAATGGTATGCATGCCATACGTATTCATATAATAAGGCAAGCGCGATGAACATCCGATGCCGGAAATAACGGCTATTTCGTGAGGCGGAACGCCCAATTCGGCAAGCGCTTTGTGGAATGAACTCAAGAAAGCATGGTCGCCACATCCGGGGCACCAGCGCGGCTGTCCTGCTTTATAATCGGCTGCTGTATATTTTGTTTCGCTCATGATTATTCCTCCTATATATTATGCATTTAAAATGCGGTTAAAAGCTTCTGTCAGTTCTTTTACGACAAAAGGCTGGCCCTTTACCTGATTGAACTGGTAAAAGTGAACGCCTTCTACCTTCATGCGCAAATAGCCTGCAAGCTGTCCCATGTTTTGCTCGGCTACAACGACTTTCTTGTACTGGCGAAGCACTTCGGCTGTATTCTTGGGCAATGGATTCAAGTATTTGAGATGAGCCAATGCCACTTTCTTGCCTTGCCCGTTCAAAACGTCCATTGCAGAATGCAAATGGCCGTATGTACCGCCGAAACCGACAATCAACAAATCAGCGTCCTCGCATCCTTCTACTTCCAAATCTGGAATGCATGAAGCGATACGCGCTACCTTTTCGGCACGTAAGGTTGTCATCAGATGATGGTTTTCAGGGTCTGTAGAAATCGCACCGCTCTCACTGCTTTTTTCCAGACCGCCGATACGGTGCATGAATCCTTTTGTTCCCGGTATTGCCCAATAACGCACCAAGGTATTCGGGTCGCGTTGGAAAGGAGTCCATGTGCCTGCCATCTCCGGCTTCACGTAGGGCGGACGGATTTCCGGATACTTGCTCAAGTCGGGCAAATGCCAAGCGGCAGAGCCATTGGCAATGTAGGCATCGGTAAGCAAAACAACGGGTGTCATGTGCTCCAGCGCAATCTTACAAGCCATGTAAGCTGCATCAAAACAATCAGTAGGCGAGTTGGCGGCAATAACCGGCATCGGGCTTTCGCCATTCCTTCCGAACAAGACTTGAAGCAAGTCTGTCTGTTCGGATTTCGTAGGCAAACCGGTAGACGGACCTCCACGTTGCACATCCACAATGACTAACGGAAGTTCGGTGATTACAGCCAGGTTCATCGCCTCACTCTTCAGGCAGATGCCCGGTCCGGAGGTTGTGGTAACCGCCAGTGCACCTGCAAAAGCCGCTCCTACTGCCGAAGCACATCCGGCAATCTCGTCTTCGCATTGCACGGTTTTCACACCCAGTGACTTATGTTTTGCCAATTCATGCAAAATGTCTGTGGCGGGAGTAATCGGATACGAACCTAAATAAAGTTGCAGCCCTGCTTTTTCGGCAGCGGCAATCAATCCGTATGACGTAGCCTTATTTCCGTTAATATCCATATAACGGCCTTTTTCCTTTACCTGCTTGCTTGGCACCATATAGCTTGCTGAAACCGAAGCATGCGTGTTCTCGCCAAAATGGAAACCGTCATACAATACTTTCACGTTGGCTTCTGCTATTTCGGGCTTCTTGGCAAATTTCTCACGAAGCAGTTTTTCGCCTACGCTGATGTCGCGATGGAACAGCCAGCAAACCAATCCTAACGCGAACATATTCTTGGTACGCATGATGGATTTGTTGTCCAGCCCGCTATCTTTCAGGCTTTCTTTACACATGGTGGTAATAGCGGCTTCCACTACTTCATTCTTAATGCCTAATTCCGAAAACGGATTCTCCAATTGGAATTGCGCCTTTTCCAAATCCCGCTTGGTGAACGAGTCTGTATCAATGATAATTACCGATTGAGGCTTACAAAACTTATATTGTGTCTTCAATGCTGCCGGATTCATCGCAACCAACACATCGCATTTATCACCCGGTGTATAGACTTTGCCCGAACCAATGTGCACCTGGAAACCTGACACACCGGTCAACGAACCTTGCGGGGCACGTATATCCGCCGGGTAATCGGGGAATGTACTGATATCATTTCCCACTGTAGCCGAAATATTGGAAAACATATTTCCGGCAAGCTGCATGCCGTCGCCCGAATCTCCAGAGAAACGGACAACCACATCATTTAGTTCCTTGACTACCATTTCTTTTGCCATATTCTTTTTTTTAAGAGTTCACACATTTCAACCTCGCAAAATTGGTGAACTTCCTTTAAAATTCAAAATAAAAAGGCATTTTTATTGCTGGAAGTCAAGTTATTTACTATTTTTCTAAACAAAAATATGGAAATTAGCAAAGAAAGCAGTACATTTGCACACCCGCCTTGGTAGTTCAACGGATAGAACAAGCGTTTCCTAAACGTTAAATAGGGGTTCGATTCCCCTCCGAGGTACTTTTATTTACTATTTTGCTATTTACGGTTTACTATTTTAAGCAAATGACAAAATAGTAAATTGTAAAGCCGCAAATCAAGGGATGTTTATCAATTTATGCGTCTGAAGGCTTAACCGCCACTGCGGATGCTTCTTTATATACTCAATCACTTCTTCGGTATTTTGACACGAACACGGCTGGAGGAAATGCTCTTTTGCTTCTATTAATAAATAAGGAGAGACATCTTGCCCGATATAAACCACTTTCACCTCATCAATATGTCTGACGCGGAGCGCTGTTCCTTCTTTGGGGGAACAAGTCACCCAATCCACCGCTTCGGGCAGAACTTGTGTTCCATTGGTTTCGACGGCAACATATTTGCCGGCTTTGTGCAGCAAATCGACCAATGCGTCGTCTATCCACAATCCCGGCTCTCCGCCTGTCAAGATAACCATCCGGCAGGGATATTTGCATACTTCTTCTATAATTTCCTCATCGCCCATTTCGGTTCCAGACTCATGCGATGTATCACAAAAAACGCACTTCAGATTGCATCCCGAAAAGCGTACAAATACAGCAGGGGTTCCTGCATGTGCCCCTTCTCCCTGCAGACTATAGAATATTTCGTTAATCTTTCTCATAAATTACCGTATTCCCTTCCGATTCCCTTACCTCTACCTTAAAACAATACGGCACTTGTTCACATACCCAACGGGCAATATTCTCGGCTGTCGGGTTGAATGGCAACACATCGTTCAAGTGGCGATGGTCTAACGCACCTTGTACCACTTCTTTAATCTGAGAAAAATCAACAACCATGCCATATTCATTCAGTTCCTTGCTACGGCAATATACGGTAATAATCCAATTGTGACCATGCAGATTTTCACACTTGCTGGGATAGGGAAGTGTCAGGCTGTGCGAAGCCGATATTTCCATGCGCTTTATAACTGTGTACATATCTTAAGAAGTTAAGAAGTTAAGGAGTTATAGAAGTAAAGGAGTTAAGTCAATAGCCTTATTGCTGAATATATCGCAAAAGTATTGACTTAACTCCTTAACTTCTTCACTCCTTAACTCCTGATTACATTATTATGAGTTAAGCTTTTACAGCTTTCGCTTCTTTTTCGTCTTTCTTTCCTCCTAAAGCCAGATAAGCTACCGGAGCTGCTACGAACAACGAAGAGAAGGTACCGATTACGACACCCAGAATCATTGCGAATGAGAAGCTACGGATACTGTCACCGCCCAAGAAGAAGATAATGAGCAATACAATCAACGTACTCTGACCGGTATTCAACGTACGGGCCAATGTCGTATTCAAGGCATCGTTAAATAGTTGGGTACGGTTCCGGTTCGGATACAGATGGGTAAACTCACGCACGCGGTCGAAAATAACCACCTTATCATTGATAGAATAACCGATTACGGTCAAGACGGCACCAATAAAGGTCTGGTCTACTTCCAATGAGAACGGCATCCATCCATAGCACAATGAATAGGCACCCACAACCAAGAAGGCATCGATAGCCAACGCTACAGTAGCACCCAAGCTAAACGCAATGTTGCTGAATCGGATTAAGATATACAAACCGATGGCAATCACGGCAAAAATAACCGCCCAAACAGCCGAAGTACGCATATCATCCGCCATACTCGGACCTACCTTCTGTGAACTGATGATAGAGCAGCCCTCCGTGTTGTCACGGTCGATAAATTGAGCCAAGGTCAAACCGTCGGGAAGCAAATTGCCTTCCTTGAAAGCTTCATACAGAATGCCCTCTATTTCGGTATCTACGTGAGCGCCGTCTTCCTCAATGCGGTAGTTGGTGCTGACACGGATGCGGTGACCGTCTGTACCCAACGCGATAGCCTGAATATTGGCATCTTCTACCTTATTTTCCAATAAGTCGCGGATGGTTTCAGGCTGTACCACCTTATCGAACTGTACGACAAAGTTACGTCCGCCGGTAAAGTCAATACTTTGAGACAAGCCACGCACTGCAAATGAAATAATGCATATTACGATGATGGTGCCCCAAATTGTAAACGAACGTTTGGTAATGCCCATGAAGTTATAATGCGCATTTTGGAAAAGGTTCTTCGACAGGCTGGTCGAGAAAGTCAGGTTACGCAATTTGCCTTTCGACAAGAAGTATTCGTATATCAAACGGGTTATATACACCGCAGTAAAGAACGAACAGATAATACCGATAATCAAGGTTGTAGCGAATCCGCGAATAGGTCCGGTTCCGAAATAGAACAGGATGATACCGGTAATGATTGAAGTCAGGTTCGAGTCAAAAATTGCCGAGAAAGCACCTGAATAACCAGCCGAAATGGCTTCTTTCATATTCTTTCCGGCTTTCAGCTCTTCCTTCGTACGTTCGTGAATCAGCACGTTCGCATCGACCGCCATAGCCAAAGACAATACGATACCGGCAATACCCGACAACGTAAGGGCAGCCTGGAACGAAGACATGATACCCATGGTAAAGAAGAAGTTGAGTACCAACGCTGTATTGGCAACCATGCCCGGGATAAACCCGTACATCAGACAAAGGTAAGCCATCAGGGCTATCAATGCCACTACAAATGAAATCAATCCTTGGTTAATGGATTGCTGACCCAGCGAAGGACCTACGATGTCCTCTTGCACGATACGCGCGGGAGCCGGCATCTTACCCGACTTCAACACGTTTGCCAAGTCTTTGGTCACTTCCGGAGTAAAGTTTCCGGTGATTTCCGAATTACCTCCTGTAATTTCCGTATTTACACGCGGCGCACTGTATACATAACCGTCCAATACAATGGCTATTTCCTTTCCAATATTCTTTTTGGTCAGAGCTGCCCAACGGCGAGAACCGTCGGTGTTCATTGACATCGTTACACAAGGCTTGTTAAACTGGTCGTAAGAATCTCTTGCATCCGTGATAACATCACCTTCCAGCGGAGCACGGCCGTTGCGTTCGGTTACCCGGATGGCATACAATTCAAAGATGTGCCCGGTCTTATCAATGTCAGAAGCTTTCACGCCCCACATCAATTTTAAGTCGCGCGGCATGATTTCCTTTACTTCTTTCATGTTCAAGACCGTATTGATGGATGCGGTGTCCTTATAGTCCGCATAACCCACAATAGCTCCGATGCCACTCTGGTTAGGCTGGAATACAGCCAACAGCGGATGCTCTTTCTTCAATTGCTCCAGATTAACGGCATTGTTGTCAACGGTTTCGCCTTTCAATACAGCCGCCAGGCTGTCTTTCGAAGAAACCGCTTCCGTTTCTTCCGCTGCTGCAACCGTTTCTTCAACTTTCACCGTATCAGAAGTTAAGTTCATGGCTACACGGGCACGTTCGTCTGCTGAAACCAATACAGGAACAATGTCTTTTGCCTCGTATGTTTCCCAAAACTCCAGATTGGCGGAACCTTGCAACAGGTTTCTCACACGTTCAGGCTCTTTGATACCCGGAAGTTCCACCATGATACGTCCCATGGTACCTTCCAGCGGTTGGATATTCGGCTGAACTACACCGAAGCGGTCGATACGCGTACGCAATACATTATAAGAATTGTCGATGGCAGCCTGCACTTCCTCGCGCAATGCCCGTTCCACTTCCGCATCCGTGCTGCGTGTGTTCACTTTCTCCTTCAACTGCTGGGTGGCAAACAACTCTGCCAATTTTCCGTCCGGAACCAGTCTCTTGTACTCTCTCACAAAAAGGGTGATGAAATCTTCCTGGCTGGTCACTTGTTGCTTGGCCGCTTCTGCCACTGCCTTATTGAAAGCCTCATCGGGCTTGTTGTCAGCCAAAGCCTTTACTACATCCGGAACAGATACTTCAAGGATGACGTTCATACCGCCCTTCAAATCCAGTCCCAAACCGATTTCCATCTCACGACATTGTTTCAGCGTATAACTGCCCAGCCAAACCTTCTTGTTCATCATTGAGTCAAGATAGTGTGCCTCTCCTTTCGGGTCTTCTGCCGCTTTGTTCATGTGATAGCGGGTCACGAATGAAAACGAAAGATAGAACACGCAGACCAGTGTCAGTAATATCGCAAAAACCTTTACGAATCCTTTGTTTTGCATGTTACTTTAATTTATTATTTACCTTTTAATTAATATGCGTTTATTTCAAGGTTGCAAATATAGTTCTTTTTTCTTTTCCATGCGGAAAGCTTTTTAAATATTTCAATTTTCTGATATAAAAAACACGATTTTCCATAAGAATCGGTTTAAAAACAAGCCTCTGCAACCCTTCATTTTTATAATAAGGCAGATAAAAGGAAATATTCTGACTTTTATCCAGACGCATACCCATGCCAAGGCAACTATATGCACTGGGCTGATGCAGCCCAGTGCATCGGGCATTGCGGTTATCCGTATCTTCCGCCCTGTTTTCACACTTCTTTACTCAATTATTATCAAATGATAATGAAAGGGTTGGAAGATGCTGATGAAGGGAAATGGAGGCGATGTGCCGAAAATGGGACGGGAAAGTTTACAGGACTGTGGTCATGAAAGCATTTTCTTTCTTATATTTCCTCTATGAAAAGCAAGACCGCGACTATCTTTGTGTGTGGAAACGAGTGTCTATCCCTCTCTATATCCTTTTTTCCCCTTGCAATACTGCATGACGGTCCAGTTCCGATTATTGTCGGAACAATGAACACTTATGTAAATTTCCTCTTCGAGATTAAAACTCAACCGGGTGTCCTACTCCGTCCGAAACGACAGCCACTTTGCGAAAACGGGATATAATCACCACAAATATATTGACCTTGTAACGGACGGTTATATCATGAGACAGCAGTTATGTTGGCTGCCGTAGAATGATCAGTCGGTTTGATATACTGAGTTTTCTGACTAAGTACATACCATATTGCAACAAGCATTTTTCTCGCAATAGCGACTTGCACTTTCATCTTGTTCTTTCTTCTTTCGATACATAGCCTGTATGAGAACTCTGCGAAGAATGAATTTTTCACACGTGCAGCTCCCCATGAACATTCAATCATTGTTTTTCTTACAAACCTGTTACCATGTGTTATACCTCGTGCCTTGATTTTGCCTGCGCTTTCCTCGTTACGGGGTCTTAGCCCCACCCATGACAGTTTCTTTGGTGTCTGGAAATGTTTCATGTCTGTTCCTATTTCTGCTATTATTGAGGTTGCGCTACGTTCTTTCACTCCCGGTATGGTCTGAAGGTTTTCAAGTTCTTCAGGGAAGCACTCCATGCATAGTTCAGTCATCTTTTCTTGTGCTTCGTCCTTGTGTCGTTGCTGCAATTCAATCTCTTCTACAAGCTGGTTTATAATGTCTATGTCGGTCTCGTTAACCACTCCGGTAAGTGCTTTCACCAATGTTTCTCTGCCATGCCTGTTGATTGTTCTTCCATGCAGTTTCTTCACAAGGACTTCCGCATCTGTCACACCTTGGGATATAAGTTCCACTATTGAACGGTATCCTTTGGAGTCTGTTGTGGATATATAATTACTGATTCTGATGTTGCACCTCTGGATGCATTGGTCAAGCTTGACCAGATTTCGGCTTATGGAAGCATTCAGGTCGAATATCCTTCTGTCATATTGACGCAGACGTTGAATTTTCTCATCAGGGACAAAGCTTGATGCTATCAGTTCTTTACTCAGGCAAGTAGCTATCCATTCGGCATCCTTCACATCACTCTTTTTTGCCGGGAAGCTGTTTTATAAAATAAGGGTTTACCAAATGAAGTTTAACTGACCCTTCAAGCACTCGCCATATGGGTATCCAGTAGATACTGGTACTCTCCATTGCACACTCTTCTACACCTTCAGAGACCATAAGGTCGCGAAGTGTGACCAACTCTTCGGTAAGAACTCCGAATTTATGCTGGATTTTTTTTCTCCATTAGCACACAGAATACAGCAAAAAACACTATCTTTGTGTACGTCAAGACCGCAGACTATCTTCATAGAAGTATTTTTTATTGGGACACCAAGCCCGTTGGACATATGAGGATGGGGAAAACCTATGACCTCGTTTTTACCACAAAGATAGTCGCGGTCTTGACTTTCTTATCTACCGGGCGTAAAAAATCTGTTTTTTTATATACCTTTGTATCATCTTATTAATGCTGAAAAAACTATGCTACATTTTGAAAGTGATTATCTGGAAGGTGCTCATCCGTTGGTTTTAGAGCGGTTGATGCAGACGAATATGGAGAAGACTCCGGGGTATGGAACGGATTGCTATTGCGAAGCGGCACGGGAGAAAATACGCCGGGCGTGCGGTGCGCCTGAGGCGGAAGTGCATTTCATGGTAGGCGGCACTCAGACCAATGCTACCATGATAACGGCTATGCTTCGTCCGTATGAAGGCGTGATAGCAGCCGAAAGCGGGCACATCAACCAGCACGAGGCAGGTGCCGTTGAGGCCGGAGGACATAAGGTGTTGGCATTGCCCCATGCCGAGGGCAAACTTTCGGCTACGGATGTAGACCGTTACATTACAGATTTTTATCAGGGACCGAGCTGGAGCGCAATGGTTGCGCCGGGTATGGTGTACATTTCGCACCCTACGGAATATGGCACGCTTTATACATTAGGTGAACTGGAAGCTTTGTCGGCGGTATGCCGCAAGCATCATGTGCCTTTGTTCTTAGACGGGGCGCGGCTGGGATATGCTTTGGCATCTGCCGGTACGGATGTAACGTTGGAAGCAATCGCTTCACTTTGTGATGTATTTTATATTGGTGGGACGAAAGTCGGAGCCTTGTTTGGCGAGGCGGTGGTCCTTCCTCGTCCGGGGCAGGTGAAACAACTGGATACGATTATCAAGCAACGGGGAGTTTTATTGGCTAAGGGACGTTTGCTCGGGCTTCAGTTTGATACCCTCTTTACCGGTGGGCTTTATATGCGCATTGCCCGGCATGCGATTGAGCTGGCAGATAAGATTGTAAGGGCGTTGAAAGAAAAGGGATACCGTTTCTTGGTGACACCTCAGAGCAACCAGCTGTTTGTGGTGATGGAAAACAGGCAATGGGAACGCATTTCTGCCCAGGTAGGGCTGGAGGTGTGGGAATATCCGGACGAACATCATACCGCGGTGCGCATTGCTACCAGTTGGGCTACCCGCGAGGAAGATGTGGATGCATTAATCGGGATGCTTTGATGAATGAAGAATGAAGAATTCCATGCGGACGCAGCGATTCTTCATTCTTCATTTTTCATTTATTTGTACCACGATGCATACATCAGGTATCCGTTTGCGATTTTCTGGTTCAGTTCCTTGCTTTGGGCAGGGTCTACTCTCTTGATGAACTTTGCCGGGACACCTCCCCAGAGGGTATGCGGTTCGATAATGGTATGGGAGAGCACCAGTGCGCCGGCGGCTACGATGGCGCCTTCGCCCACTACGGCATGGTCGAGCAGGGTAGCTCCCATTCCGATAAGGGCATTGTCGTGTATGCATGCCCCGTGAAGCGTGACGTTGTGTCCGATAGACACATCATTGCCGATTTCTACGGTCGATTTTTCATAAAGCGTATGCAGCACGCTCCCGTCTTGGATATTTACCCGGTTCCCGATGCGTATGGAGTTGACATCTCCTCGCAAGACCGTGTTGAACCAGATACTGCAATCGTCTCCCAGTATGACATCGCCAATGATTGTGGCATTGTCGGCAAGGAAACAATTGTTCCCTATTTGAGGAGTAAATCCTCTTACAGATTTGATTAAAGCCATTGTTCAGATAAGTTTAAAAGTGAAACATAACGGGTTGGCAGGTTGGGCTATATGCCTGCGTCTCCTGCACGATTAGTAATCGTATACCTGTACGATTAGTAATCGTCATACCGTACGATTACTAATCGTGCAGGCGATGCAGTTATCTGCACCGGGCGGCGCAGCTATGAGGAAGTGTGCGGATGCCTATCTGCCTTGCTTGGCTCAGATAGGTGCGGTGGCACCTTCCAGCCATTTTTGTTCTTCGGGGTTCAGCAATGGGGCGAGCTCCTGGTACACTTTCCGGTGGTAGGCATTCAGCCACGCTTTTTCTTCGGGTGTCATCATGTCGGGGCGGATCGGCTTCTTGTCGATGGGACAAAGTGTCAGCGGTTCGAATTTATAAAACTCCCCGAACTCGGTGGTCTGGCTGGGCACGATGAGCATGGTGTTTTCGGTGCGCACGCCATATTGCCCGGCACGGTAGATGCCCGGTTCGTTGGTTATGGTCATGCCGGGTAGGAGTGGAGCCAGGATATGGTTCATGCGTATCTGGTGAGGCCCTTCGTGTACATTCAGGAAATGTCCTACGCCGTGTCCGGTGCCGTGCCCGTAATTGATTCCGGCTTTCCACATGAATTGGCGTGCGAGCACATCGAGCTGAGTGCCGCAGGTTCCTTCCGGGAATTCGGCTTTGGAGAGAGCGATGAATCCTTTTAATACTAAGGTGTAGTCGGTGCGTTGCGCTTCGGATACCGGCCCGAGGGCGATGGTTCGGGTGATGTCGGTAGTTCCGTCGGTATATTGTGCTCCGCTGTCCAGCAAGAGAAGCCCTTCAGGCTTTAATGTGGATGCCGATTCGGGCGTTGCCTCATAATGGACGATGGCTCCATGTGCCTGGTATCCGGCAATGGTGTCGAAACTGATGCCTTGGAACAGGTCTTGCCCGGAACGGAATCCGTATAATTTCTCGTCGATGCTGGTTTCGGTCTCTTTTCCGCTCTGCACGGCTTGTTCCAGCCACATCAGGAAGCGTACCATTGCCACTCCGTCGCGTTTCATCGCTTCGTGGAAACCTTTGATTTCGATTTCGTTCTTGATGGCTTTCATGTATTTGACGGGGGAGTCCGTCCGGATAACGGAAACGGAAGAAGGGATGGAGGCGGATAACGCGTAGTTCGTTTCGGGAGGTACCAGCAGGCTTTTCCCCGTGAAATTGGTGATTTCATCGGCTATTCCGGAATAGTCTTTGGTTTGAATCCCGTTTCCAGAAAGGTATGCGCTTACTTCGGGGGTGAGTTTCCGGGGCGAGATGAAAAGGGTCACCTCGTCGGGCGTAATGAGCAGATAACTGATGAATACCGGATTGCAGTGCACGTCGTTCCCCCTGAGGTTGAGTGTCCAGGCTATTTCATCGAGTGCGGAAACCAGGATGCTGTCGGCATTGCATTGGTTTAGATGCCGGCGTATGGCTTGTATCTTCTCGGATGCGGATATGCCTGCGTAAGCCAACGGGAGTATATGTGCCGGGCTTTCCGGCAGGTTGGGGCGGTCTTCCCATATGTGTGCGAAAGGGTCTTCGGTGATTGTCAGTTGTAAGCCGTAAGATTTGAGTTCCGTGCGCAAGGCAATTGCTTCTTCGGTGGTGTTCACCCATCCGTCGATGCCCACTTCGCTTCCGGGGAAGTACGCTTCCCAGCCATTCGGGGATAGAAGGGGTTTCCGGCATCCGCTCTTTGAATAAGGTGATGCCGGTGTCTTTCAATTGCTCTTCCGCCTGAAGGAAGTAGCGCGAGTCGGTCCAAAGCCCTCCTATATTATATAAGGTGATGACTGCCGTTCCGGCTGAGCCTGTAAATCCTGAAATCCATTTGCGCGACTCCCAATGTCCGGGCACGTATTCGCCCGAATGCGGGTCGGTGCTGGGGACGATGAATGCGGCAAGCCCTCTTTCTTTCATAAAGGCCCGCAAGGCTTCGATTCTTTCTCTTATTTCTGTCTTAGTATCCATCTTTTGCGTAATTAAGGTTTGTATACGGGAAACAAAGATACAATTTCCGTGTCATATTTAATAAAATCTGACGGAAAGTTTTGTAAATAAAGAAAGTATATGTAATTTTGCGCCGCGAATTGACTATGCAAAATAATTTAATAACAACATATTAATTTTTTAAAACATGATTGTAGTACCAGTAAAAGAAGGCGAAAACATTGAAAAAGCGCTGAAGAAATTCAAAAGAAAATTTGAAAAAACAGGTGTTGTAAAAGAATTGAGACGCAGACAACAGTATGACAAGCCGTCTGTGTTGAAACGTTTGAAGATGGAACATGCCATCTACGTTCAAAAAATGCATCAAACAGAAGAATAATTTCCGCGAAATTCTTTGAATTATTGAATTCTTTTTCATAAATTCGTTGCTGTAAATGATAAAGGCGATATTTTTATGTTGAAAGAATCTTTCCTGAAGTATCTTCAGTTCGAAAAGAACTATTCCGAGAAGACGGTAGTCAGTTACGGAATCGATCTTTCGGGCTTTGAGGCATACTTTAAGGCGGTGGATGAAACATTGGACTTTGCTACGGCCGATGCGGATGTCATCCGGGGATGGGTCGTCTCATTGATGGATGAAGGGTATGCCGCTTCTTCGGTAAACCGGAAGCTGAGTTCGCTGCGTTCTTTTTATCGTTATCTGTTGCGCGAGAAGGTGGTTTCGGTAGACCCTGTCCGGAAGGTGACATATACCGAAAAAAAAGAAGAAACCGTTGCCTGTATTCGTGAAAGAGGCCGATATGGACAGGCTGCTTGACGCTGAATGCGGGACTGATTTTGAAAGTGTCCGGAATAAGGCGATTGTAGCTGTTTTCTACGAAACGGGCATCCGGCTCTCGGAACTGATAGGTTTGAAAGACGCAAATGTGGATTTCTCGGCAGGCACGATTAAAGTGACGGGAAAGAGGAATAAGCAACGCGTGATTCCTTTTGGCGAGGAATTGGAAAATATTCTGCAAGTTTATCTTTCTGCAAGAAACGAATATTGCCATACAGAGTGCGAAGCGTTTTTTGTCCGTAAGGGAGGAAAGGCAATGTATCCGGGTATGGTGTATTTGTTGGTGAGACAAAATTTGTCGAGGGTTGTTGCGCTGAAGAAGCGAAGTCCTCACGTGCTGAGGCATTCTTTCGCGACGGCGATGCTGAATAATCAGGCAGGGCTGGAAGCGGTGAAGGAACTGTTGGGGCATGAGAGTCTGACTACGACTGAAATCTATACGCATACAACTTTCGAAGAATTAAAAAAAGTTTATCAACAAGCTCATCCAAGAGCGTAAAAAAAAGGAGGTTTTTATGGAAGTAAGAATTCAATCCATTCATTTCGATGCATCTGAGAGGCTGGAAGCTTTTATTCAGAAGAAGGCAGAGAAGTTAGAAAGATTTTGCGATAATATAAAGAAAGTAGAGGTGTCATTAAAAGTCGTAAAGCCGGAAACAGCTATGAATAAGGAAGCTGGAGTTCGCGTATTGGCGCTGAATACAGAGTTTTACGCTGAAAAAGTATGTGATACATTTGAAGAATCCATCGATGTATGTATGGAGGCCTTGTCGAAACAATTGCTGAAAGCAAAAGAAAAACTGCAAGGAAAATAAAAAAATCACGGTAAAAGTTTTGTGATTCAAAAAATATATCTAACTTTGCAGCCGCTAAGCTACGAAAGCGGTGTGGCTGCAAAGTTTTAATTTGCCTCTTTAGCTCAGTTGGCCAGAGCACGTGATTTGTAATCTCGGGGTCGTTGGTTCGAATCCGACAAGAGGCTCGAAGTAAAGAAAAGTTGGGCAAATACCAGAGTGGCCAAATGGGGCAGACTGTAAATCTGCTGGCTTACGCCTTCGGTGGTTCGAATCCATCTTTGCCCACTTGATGACATGCGGAAGTAGCTCAGTCGATAGAGCATTAGCCTTCCAAGCTGAGGGTCGCGGGTTTGAGTCCCGTCTTCCGCTCTCTTTCTTTTTCTTCTTTGCTGTTATAGCTCAGCGGTAGAGCACTTCCTTGGTAAGGAAGAGGTCCCGGGTTCAAGTCCCGGTAACAGCTCGCGAATATATATTAATGTGTAAATACTGATTATTAATCAAATAAACAAATAGTAAAGCTATGGCTAAAGAGAAATTTGAACGTTCAAAACCGCATGTTAACATCGGTACTATCGGTCACGTTGACCATGGTAAGACTACTTTGACCGCTGCCATTACTACAGTATTGGCTAAGAAAGGTCTCTCTGAAATGCGTTCTTTCGATTCTATCGACAACGCTCCTGAAGAAAAGGAAAGAGGTATTACAATCAACACTGCTCACGTTGAATATCAGACTGCAAACCGTCACTATGCACACGTTGACTGTCCGGGACACGCCGACTATGTGAAGAACATGGTAACTGGTGCCGCTCAGATGGATGGTGCAATCATCGTGGTTGCTGCAACTGATGGTCCGATGCCTCAGACTCGTGAACATATCTTGTTGGCTCGTCAGGTAAACGTTCCGCGTTTGGTTGTATTCTTGAACAAATGCGATATGGTTGACGATGAAGAAATGTTGGAACTGGTAGAAATGGAAATGCGCGAACTGCTGTCATTCTATGACTACGATGGTGACAACACTCCGATTATCCGTGGTTCTGCATTGGGCGCTTTGAATGGCGTTCCTCAATGGGAAGAAAAGGTAATGGAATTGATGGATGCTGTAGACAGCTGGATTCCTCTGCCTCCGCGTGATGTGGATAAACCGTTCTTGATGCCGGTTGAAGACGTGTTCTCAATCACTGGTCGTGGTACTGTTGCTACAGGTCGTATCGAAGCAGGTCGCGTAAAAGTTGGCGACGAAGTTCAAATCCTCGGCCTTGGCGCAGACAAGAAATCGGTTGTGACAGGTGTTGAAATGTTCCGCAAGATCCTCGACGAAGGCGAAGCTGGTGATAACGTAGGTCTGTTGCTCCGTGGTATCGACAAGAACGAAATCAAACGTGGTATGATTTTGTGTCACCCGGGTCAGGTTAAGGCTCACTCTAAGTTCAAAGCTGAGGTTTATATCCTGAAGAAAGAAGAAGGTGGCCGTCACACTCCGTTCCACAACCACTATCGTCCTCAGTTCTATCTGCGTACAATGGACGGTACAGGTGAAATTACTTTGCCGGAAGGAACAGACATGGTAATGCCGGGTGATAACGTAACTATCACTGTAGAATTGATTTATCCGGTTGCATTGAACGTAGGTTTGCGTTTCGCTATCCGCGAAGGTGGACGTACAGTAGGTGCTGGTCAGATTACTGAAATTCTTGACTAATTAGAGAATTAACTCATTATTATATAGTTCCCGGACTTGTCTTCGGGAACTATTTTTACGGGAATAGCTCAGTTGGTAGAGCATCGGTCTCCAAAACCGAGTGTCGGGAGTTCGAGTCTCTCTTCCCGTGCTAAATTGATAAGAATATGTTTAAAAAGATAACGAATTATTGTAAAGAATCTTACGACGAACTAGTCCATAAAGTATCTTGGCCTACTCGTAAAGAACTTTCTAGTAGTGCAGTAGTTGTTTTATATGCTTCCCTGCTTATTGCGCTAGTTGTTTTTCTTATGGATTCTGCCTTCCAGTTCATCATGGAAGATGTTATCTATCCGCACTCATAAACAAGTTAGAAAATGTCTGAGATTGAAAAAAAATGGTACGTGCTTCGTGCTGTGAGTGGTAAGGAAGCCAAGGTGAAGGAGTATATTGAAGCAGAAATGCGGAATACCGAACTTGGCGAATACGTATCTCAGGTATTGATCCCTACCGAGAAGGTATATCAGGTTCGCAATGGTAAAAAGATTGTGAAAGAAAGAAGTTATCTTCCGGGGTATGTCTTGATAGAGGCTGCATTGGTCGGTGAAGTTGCTCACCAGTTGAGGAACATTACTAACGTAATCGGCTTCTTGGGCGGTTTGGATCATCCGGTGCCTTTGAGACAATCAGAGGTTAACCGCATATTGGGTACGGTAGACGAACTGCAAGAAGTAAGTGAGGACATGAATGTGCCTTATGCCGTAGGAGAAACAGTGAAAGTTTCTGTGGGACCGTTTAGCGGATTCAGTGGTGTCATTGAAGAAGTGAGCGCGGAAAAGCGGAAACTGAAAGTGATGGTCAAGATATTCGGACGGAAGACTCCGCTCGAATTAGGCTTTACGGATGTGGAAAAGGAATAAGGGCATTTTGTTACGTGCTGTTGTTCCCTTCGTTAATTACACTTATATTAAAAATTAAAGAAATGGCTAAAGAAGTTGCTGGACTAATCAAATTACAGATTAAAGGAGGCGCTGCAAATCCATCTCCTCCCGTTGGACCTGCCTTAGGTTCTAAGGGTATTAACATTATGGAGTTGCAAGCAATTCAACGCCAGAACCCAGGACAAGGCAGGCAAGGTATTGCCTGTAATCATTACCTACTACACAGACAAGTCTTTTGACTTCGTGATTAAGACTCCTCCTGTAGCGATTCAGTTGCTTGAGGCTGCGAAGATTAAGAGTGGTTCTGCTGAGCCTAATCGTAAGAAAGTCGCAGAGTTGACTTGGGATCAGATCCGTACGATTGCTCAGGATAAGTTGGTTGACTTGAACTGTTTTACTGTTGAGGCTGCTATGACAATGGTGGCAGGTACAGCTAGAAGTATGGGTATCGCTGTAAAAGGTGACTTCCCGGGTAATAATTAATTAACTTCAATTCACAATGGGTAAACTGACAAAAAATCAAAAGTTGACTGCAGGTAAAATTGAAGCAGGGAAAGCATACTCACTGAAGGAAGCTGCGGAATTGGTAAAAGAAATCACTTATACCAAGTTTGACGCTTCGTTAGATATCGACGTACGTTTAGGTGTAGATCCTCGTAAAGCTAACCAAATGGTAAGAGGTGTCGTATCTCTGCCTCATGGTACAGGTAAGCAGGTTCGTGTACTTGTTTTGTGTACGCCGGATGCTGAAGCTGCTGCAAAAGAAGCAGGTGCTGACTATGTTGGTCTTGATGAATATATAGATAAGATCAAAGGTGGATGGACTGATGTGGATGTTATCATCACAATGCCGTCTATTATGGGTAAAATTGGTGCTCTGGGTCGTGTGCTCGGTCCTCGTGGCTTGATGCCGAACCCGAAGAGCGGAACTGTGACTATGGATGTAGCTAAAGCTGTTAAGGAAGTTAAGCAAGGTAAGATTGACTTTAAGGTTGACAAGAACGGTATCGTTCATACTTCAATCGGTAAGGTTTCTTTTACTCCTGAACAGATTCGTGAGAACGCGAAGGAATTTATCGCAACTATCATTAAACTGAAGCCGACTACAGCTAAAGGTACTTATATTAAGAGTATTTATCTTTCAAGTACTATGAGTAAGGGTATTAAGATTGACCCGAAATCAGTAGACGAGAATCAATAATAAGGAGGAATCATGAGAAAGGAAGATAAAGGCGTAATTATTAGTCAGTTAGCTGATGCCGTAAAGCAATATGGACATTTCTACCTGGTAGATACAACTGCAATGGATGCAGCCGCTACCAGTGATTTGCGTAGAAAGTGCTTTAAAGCCGGCATTAAGTTGGTGGTTGTGAAGAATTCATTGCTTCACAAGGCTTTGCTAAGCTTGGATGTTGATTATTCACCCTTATTTGATTCTTTGAAGGGTACTACTTCGGTAATGTTTTGCGAAGTAGCCAATGCCCCTGCAAAATTGCTGAAAGAATATAAAGAAGGTGTACCTGCACTGAAAGCTGCTTATGCAGAAGAAGGTTTCTATATCGGTGCGGAACAATTGGAAGCCTTGGCAACTATCAAGAGCAAGAACGAAGTTATCGCAGATATCATTGCTTTGTTGCAATCTCCTGCGAAGAATGTGGTTTCGGCTCTTCAATCTGGTGGCAACACCATTCATGGAGTTCTTCAGACACTTGCAGAACGTCCTGAATAACAACTTTAATATTTTTCAATTAGTAACAAACATTTAAATTTCATACAAAAATGGCAGATTTGAAAGCTTTTGCAGAACAATTAGTTAACTTGACAGTAAAAGAAGTTAATGAACTTGCAACTATCCTTAAAGAAGAATATGGTATTGAACCTGCTGCTGCAGCTGTAGCTGTTGCTGCTGGTCCCGCTGCTGCTGGTGCAGCTGCTGCTGAAGAAAAAACTTCATTCGATGTAGTTTTGAAGAGTGCAGGTGCTGCTAAATTGCAGGTAGTTAAAGCTGTTAAAGAAGCTTGTGGTCTTGGTTTGAAAGAAGCAAAAGACTTGGTTGACGGAGCTCCTAGCACAGTAAAAGAAGGCTTGGCTAAAGACGAAGCTGAATCTTTGAAGAAAACTCTGGAAGAAGCTGGAGCAGAAGTTGAGCTTAAATAATATTAGCCTGTTAAACAGGTAATCCGGTTAAGAGTCCTCTTCCGAGGATTCTTAACCTTTTTGCGTCTACACAGGTTTTTACTCCTGAAATTAACAAATTAACTCCATACAGATGTCTTCAAATACAAATAACCAACGAATTAATTTTGCTTCTATTAAGAATCCGATGAAGTATCCGGATTTTTTGGAAGTGCAGTTGAAGTCATTTCAAGACTTTTTGCAATTGAACACGCCGCCTGAAAAACGTAAGAATGACGGCTTGTATAAGGTATTTGCCGAAAATTTCCCGATTGCAGATACACGTAACAATTTCGTATTAGAGTTTCTTGATTATTACATTGATCCGCCTCATTATACCATTGATGAATGTTTGGAGCGTGGATTGACGTATAGTGTCCCCTTGAAGGCTAAGCTGAAACTTTATTGTACCGATCCTGACCATGAGGATTTTGATACAGTCATCCAAGATGTATTTTTTGGGCCCTATTCCGTATATGACCCCCAAAGGCACTTTTGTCATCAATGGAGCTGAACGCGTTGTCGTTTCTCAATTACACCGCTCTCCGGGTGTGTTCTTCGGACAAAGCATTCATGCCAATGGCACCAAGTTATACTCTGCCCGTATCATCCCGTTTAAAGGTTCTTGGATAGAATTTGCTACTGACATTAATAATGTCATGTATGCTTATATCGACCGTAAGAAGAAATTGCCTGTAACCACATTGTTGCGTGCTGTCGGATTCGAGAATGATAAAGATATCCTCGAAATCTTTAATCTGGCAGAAGATGTAAAGGTAAATAAGGCTAATCTGAAAAAGATTATCGGGCGCAAGTTGGCTGCGCGTGTTTTGAAGACATGGACAGAAGACTTTGTAGATGAAGATACCGGTGAAGTGGTTTCTATCGAACGTAATGAGGTAGTAATCGACCGCGAAACAGTCATCGAACCGGAACACATCGATTTGATTTTAGAGTCTGGTGTCCAAAATATACTTGTTCATAATGAAGAAGCTAACGCTTCGGATTATTCTATTATATTCAATACTTTACAGAAAGACCCGAGCAACTCGGAAAAAGAAGCTGTATTGTATATCTACCGTCAGTTGCGTAATGCCGATCCGGCTGATGACGCAAGTGCAAGAGAAGTGATTAATAACCTGTTCTTCTCGGAAAAGCGTTATGATTTAGGTGAAGTCGGCCGTTATCGTATCAATAAGAATTGAATCTTGATACGCCGATGGATGTCAAGGTCTTGACCAAGCAGGATATCATTGAGATTATCAAGTATCTGATTGAACTGATTAACTCGAAGGCGGATGTAGATGATATCGACCACTTGAGCAACCGCCGTGTACGTACGGTAGGGGAGCAGTTGTCCAATCAGTTTGCAATCGGGCTGGCACGTATGTCCCGTACAATCCGTGAACGCATGAATGTGCGCGACAATGAAGTGTTTACTCCGATAGATTTGATTAACGCGAAGACTATTTCTTCGGTTATCAATTCTTTCTTTGGAACGAATGCTTTGTCTCAGTTTATGGACCAGACAAACCCGTTGGCGGAAATTACACACAAGCGCCGTTTGTCTGCATTAGGCCCCGGAGGTTTGTCGCGTGACCGTGCCGGATTCGAGGTGCGTGACGTACACTATACTCACTATGGTCCGTCTGTGTCCGATTGAGACTCCTGAAGGTCCGAACATCGGTTTGATTTCTTCTTTGTGTGTATATGCGAAAATCAACGATTTAGGCTTTATCGTCACTCCTTACCGTAAGGTGAAGGACGCTACAGTCGACTTGTCTCCGGAAGGCATTGAATATCTGTCTGCCGAAGAAGAAGAAGACAAGATCATTGCACAGGGAAATGCGCCATTGAATGATGACGGTACATTTATCCGCGATAGAGTAAAAGCTCGTCGGGATGCCGATTATCCTGTAGTTACTCCCGATCAGGTTGAACTGATGGACGTATCTCCTCAACAGATTGCGTCAATTGCCGCTTCGTTGATTCCGTTCTTGGAACACGACGACGCGAACCGTGCGTTGATGGGTTCGAACATGATGCGTCAGGCAGTGCCTTTGTTGAGAACAGAGGCTCCGATTGTGGGTACAGGAATCGAAAAGCAGTTGTGTGAAGATTCTCGTACGCAAATTGCGGCAGAAGGGGACGGTGTCATCGATTTTGTTGATGCGACAACCATCCGTGTATTGTATGACCGTACTCAGGAGGAAGAGTTTGTTAGCTTTGAACCGGCATTGAAAGAATACCGCATTCCGAAATTCCGTAAGACGAACCAAAGCATGACCATTGACTTACGCCCGATCTGTAATAAAGGCCAGCGCGTGAAGAAAGGCGATATCCTGACTGAAGGTTATTCTACCGCAAACGGTGAATTGGCATTGGGTAAGAACTTGCTGGTCGCTTACATGCCGTGGAAGGGATACAACTATGAGGATGCGATTGTACTGAACGAACGCATGGTGCGTGAAGACATTTTGACTTCAGTACATGTCGATGAATATATTTTGGAGGTCCGCGAAACGAAGCGCGGTATGGAAGAGTTAACTTCTGATATTCCTAACGTGAGTGAAGAAGCGACCAAAGATTTGGATGAAAACGGTATCGTACGTATCGGCGCACGCATCGAGCCGGGCGATATCTTGATTGGTAAGATTACTCCAAAGGGAGAATCAGACCCTTCACCAGAAGAAAAACTGTTGCGTGCAATCTTCGGTGATAAAGCAGGTGATGTAAAGGATGCCTCTTTGAAAGCTTCTCCTTCATTGCGGGGTGTAGTAATCGACAAGAAGTTATATTCTCGTGTAATCAAGACACGTAGTGAGAAGAATGCAGACAAGCAGATACTTCCGAAACTGAATGAAGAGTTCGAAGAAAAGGCGGCTGCATTGAAAGAGATTCTTGTAGAAAAACTGTTGGTACTGACCGAAGATAAGGTTTCACAAGGAGTGAAAGACTATTTGGGTACCGAAGTGATAGCTAAAGGCGCTAAGTTTATCAAACATGACTTGGAATCTTTGGACTATACCGTGATTCAGTTGAGCAAATGGACTTCGGATGCTCATAAGAATGAGATGATTCGTGATTTGGTAATGAATTATCTGAAGAAGTATAAGGAATTGGATGCCGAGTTGAAGAGAAAGAAATTCGCTTTGACTATCGGTGATGAATTGCCTTCAGGTATCATTCAAATGGCGAAAGTTTATATTGCGAAGAAACGTAAGATCGGTGTCGGCGATAAGATGGCGGGCCGTCACGGTAATAAAGGTATTGTGTCGCGCGTAGTCCGTCAGGAAGATATGCCGTTCTTGGCAGACGGAACTCCGGTGGATATTGTATTGAATCCGTTGGGTGTGCCTTCTCGTATGAACATCGGTCAGATTTTCGAAGCTGTACTTGGACGTGCCGGTAAAGAATTGGGCGTGAAGTTTGCGACTCCGATTTTTGACGGCGCTACATTGGACGATTTGGATAAATGGACGGATAAGGCAGGTCTGCCGCGTTATTGCAAGACTTATTTGTATGACGGTGGTACAGGCGAACAGTTTGACCAGCCTGCTACGGTGGGTGTGACTTACATGTTGAAGCTGGGTCACATGGTAGAAGACAAGATGCACGCGCGTTCTATCGGTCCGTACTCTTTGATTACTCAACAGCCGCTTGGCGGTAAAGCACAGTTTGGTGGACAGCGTTTCGGAGAAATGGAGGTTTGGGCAATTGAAGCATTCGGTGCGGCTCACGTTCTTCAGGAAATCCTGACAATCAAGTCGGATGATGTTGTCGGACGTTCGAAGGCATACGAGGCCATTGTAAAAGGTGAACCGATGCCTACTCCGGGTATTCCCGAATCGTTGAATGTCTTGCTGCATGAACTGAGAGGTCTTTGCTTGAGTATTACATTGGAATAATAGTTAATTTTGAAAATAAGAAAGTATGGCTTTTAGAAAAGATACTAAGATAAAAAGTAATTTCTCGAAGATTACGATCGGATTGGCGTCACCTGAGGAAATCTTGGAAAACTCGTATGGTGAAGTGCTGAAGCCGGAAACTATCAATTACCGTACTTATAAACCGGAACGTGATGGTTTGTTCTGCGAGCGTATTTTCGGTCCGGTGAAAGATTACGAATGTCATTGCGGTAAGTACAAACGTATCCGTTATAAAGGTATTGTTTGTGACCGATGTGGCGTTGAAGTGACTGAAAAGAAAGTGCGTCGTGAACGTAGCGGGCATATACAGCTGGTAGTTCCTGTTGCACATATCTGGTATTTCCGTTCTTTGCCGAATAAAATAGGTTATTTGTTAGGCTTGCCTACCAAAAAGCTGGATGCTGTTATTTATTACGAGCGTTACATCGTGATTCAGCCGGGTGTAAAAGCTGAAGACGGTGTCAATCAATATGATTTGTTGTCTGAAGAAGAATATCTTGACATTATGGATACGCTTCCGAAGGACAACCAATACCTGGAAGATACCGACCCGAACAAGTTCATCGCCAAGATGGGTGCGGAAGCTATCTACGACTTGCTGGTCCGTCTGGATTTGGATGCGCTTTCATACGAGCTGCGTCATAAGGCAAACAATGACTCTTCGCAGCAGCGCAAGAACGAGGCGTTGAAGCGTCTGCAGGTAGTAGAATCATTCCGTGCGTCTCGTGGACGTAACAAGCCGGAATGGATGATTGTACGTATCGTGCCGGTTATCCCGCCCGAACTTCGTCCGCTGGTTCCGCTGGACGGTGGCCGTTTCGCTACGTCCGACCTGAATGACTTGTATCGTCGTGTGATTATCCGTAACAATCGTCTGAAACGACTGATTGAAATCAAGGCTCCGGAAGTGATCTTGCGTAACGAAAAACGTATGTTGCAGGAAGCTGTTGATTCGTTGTTCGATAATTCACGTAAGTCGAGTGCTGTGAAGACGGATGCCAACCGTCCGTTGAAATCATTGTCCGACAGCTTGAAAGGAAAGCAAGGACGTTTCCGTCAGAACCTGTTGGGTAAGCGTGTCGACTATTCTGCCCGTTCGGTTATCGTCGTTGGTCCGGAATTGAAGATGGGCGAATGCGGTATTCCGAAACTGATGGCAGCCGAACTGTACAAGCCGTTTATCATCCGCAAGCTGATTGAACGTGGTATTGTGAAGACTGTAAAATCTGCAAAGAAGATTGTAGACCGCAAGGAGCCTGTGATCTGGGATATCTTGGAACATGTCATGAAAGGCCATCCGGTATTGCTGAACCGTGCGCCGACTCTGCACCGTTTGGGTATTCAGGCTTTCCAACCGCATATGATTGAAGGTAAAGCTATTCAATTGCACCCGTTGGCTTGTACAGCGTTCAATGCCGACTTCGATGGTGACCAGATGGCGGTTCACTTGCCTCTGAGCAACGAAGCTGTACTGGAAGCGCAATTGCTGATGCTTCAATCGCACAATATCTTGAATCCGGCTAATGGTGCGCCGATTACCGTGCCTGCACAGGATATGGTATTGGGATTGTATTACATTACCAAGATACGTAAAGGAGCTAAAGGTGAAGGACTGATTTTCTACGGGCCGGAAGAAGCCTTGATTGCTTATAACGAAGGTAAGGTAGACATCCACGCCGAAATCAGCGTTTTGACGAATGATTTGGATGAAAACGGCAATATCGTCAAGAAGATGATTAAAGAGACATCTGTCGGACGTATTATTGTCAATGAACTGGTTCCGGACGAATGCGGATACCTGAACATGATTATTTCTAAGAAATCATTGCGCGATATCATTAGTGATGTAATCAAGAAAGTGGGTGTGGCTCGTGCTTGCGAATTCTTGGACGGTATCAAGAACTTGGGATATCAAAAGGCATTCGAAGGCGGATTGTCATTCAACTTGGGCGATATCATCATTCCGAAGGAGAAAGAAGAACTGATTAAGCGTGGTAATGAGGAAGTGGAACAAATCATGATGAACTATAACATGGGTTTCATTACCGACAACGAACGTTATAATCAGGTTATCGATACATGGACACATGTCAACAGCGACTTGTCCGATATCTTGTATAAGACGATTAAGAATGATGACCAAGGCTTCAATTCAGTATTCATGATGTTGGATTCCGGTGCCCGTGGTTCTAAGGAACAGATTCGTCAGTTGTCTGGTATGCGTGGTTTGATGGCGAAGCCGCAGAAGGCAGGTGCCGAAGGCGCACAGATTATTGAAAACCCGATTCTTTCGAACTTTAAGGAAGGTCTTTCGGTGTTGGAGTACTTTATCTCTACCCACGGTGCCCGTAAAGGTCTTGCCGATACCGCGTTGAAGACTGCCGATGCAGGATATCTGACCCGCCGTTTGGTTGACGTTTCGCACGATGTGATTATTAATGAAGAAGACTGCGGTACGTTGCGTGGTTTGGTTTGCACCGCATTAAAGAATAACGATGAAGTCATCGCTACGTTATACGAACGTATTTTGGGACGTGTGTCTGTGCACGATGTGATTCATCCTACTACTGGTAAGCTGATTGTTGCAGCAGGAGAGGAAATTACTGAAAGCATTGCTGAAGAAATCGAAAATTCTCCGATTGAAAGCGTGGAAATCCGTTCGGTATTGACTTGTGAATCAAAGAAAGGTGTTTGTGCGAAATGCTACGGACGTAACCTTGCTACCAGCCGTATGGTTCAGAAAGGCGAAGCTGTCGGAGTCATTGCCGCACAGTCTATTGGTGAGCCGGGTACTCAGTTGACATTGCGTACCTTCCATGCCGGTGGTATTGCCGGTAACATGGCAGCCAATGCAAGCATCGTGGCAAAGAATGACGCGCGTCTGGAATTCGAAGAACTGCGTACGGTAGATGCTGTAGAAGAAACCGGCGAACCGGTGAAGATTGTGGTAGGCCGTTTGGCGGAAGTCCGGTTTATTGATGTCAATACGGGCATCGTATTGTCTACCCACTATGTACCATACGGTTCTAAGCTGTATGCTTCAGACGGTGAAGTGGTAGAGAAGGGCAAGCTGATTGCCAAGTGGGACCCGTTCAATGCCGTTATCGTAACCGAGGTTGCAGGTAAGATTGCATTCGAGTCGGTTATCGAGAATGTAACGTATAAGGTAGAATCGGATGAGGCTACCGGTTTGCGTGAAATCATCATTACAGAGTCGAAAGACAAGAACAAGATACCTTCATTGCATATCCTTGATGAAAATGGCAATGAAATCCGTACGTACAACTTGCCGGTAGGCGGACACGTGGTAGTAGAAGACAAGCAAATCGTGAAGGCGGGTGATATTCTGGTGAAGATTCCGCGTGCCGTAGGTAAGGCGGGCGATATCACCGGTGGTTTGCCTCGTGTGACAGAGTTGTTCGAAGCACGTAATCCGTCCAATCCTGCTGTGGTATCTGAAATCGACGGTGAGATTACCATGGGTAAGATCAAACGTGGTAACCGTGAAATCATTGTGACTTCAAAGACCGGTGATGTGAAGAAGTATCTGGTAGCATTGTCCAAGCAGATTCTGGTACAGGAGAACGACTATGTGCGTGCCGGTACGCCGTTGTCCGACGGTGCCATTACGCCGGCCGATATCTTGGCCATCAAAGGTCCTACGGCTGTACAGGAATACATCGTTAATGAAATCCAGGACGTTTATCGTCTGCAGGGTGTGAAGATTAACGATAAGCATTTCGAGATTATCGTACGCCAGATGATGCGCAAGGTACAGATTGACGAGCCGGGAGATACCCGTTTCTTGGAGCAACAGGTGGTAGACCGTCTGGAATTCAACGAAGAGAACGACCGTATCTGGGGCAAGAAAGTTGTGGTTGACGCAGGTGATTCGCAGAATCTCCAGCCGGGGCAGATTGTT
>VOFD01000009.1_pt1 | contig 53364 bp, 53 predicted proteins | sample 5384101 | NCBI WGS metagenome assembly VOFD01 (sample SAMN12384723, study PRJNA508395) | human gut metagenome | isolation source: healthy gut C | host: Homo sapiens
GGTAATCTTTCCGTTATCATAAGCCGGAGAACCTATCAAATGAATCATCTTAGGACCATATGTACATATAAAATCGCGGTTGTTTCCCTGAACTTCTACATAGGCATCAATCCACAAGTATTTTACCAATTTGGCCATGGCTACTGATTTGGACAATTCGGCCGGTGCCAAGTTATAGTCGGTATCCGATTCCTTGTATTCGAATTTATATTTAAAATCGATATTATAAGGGGTGACATAGTTATCGAGCAACCATTCATCGAATGCCGTACGGTATGGAGTCATGTTGTCGAAGCTGCTCTCCTTTGTCAGGTCATCTTCGTTGCAAGCAGTGGCACCGCCGATAAGGGCTGCCGCCATCAGAAAATAGGTTATATATTTTTTCATATGTTATCGTATTCAGTAGATTATATACTTAGTATCTAGGATTTGGTTCCATGCCGGCAGTGATGACATCTTGTGGAAGTTGGATGGCGCGTCGCGGGTCTTCTTTTCCCAACACAATCGGACTGTTGCCGGCACGGTTGTGCGAAAACTCTATGCCATAGCGTTTCAGGTCAAACCAGCGAAGTCCTTCCTGCATGGTTTCCAAACGGCGCAGTTGCAAGATGAGTTGGATAAGATTCTCTTCCGTACCGGGCTCTACGGTAAATCCTTCAGGGTTAAGACGCTTTTTCACACTGCGTTCCTTGTCTTTGGTAACAATGGTGGGCTGATAAGGCAGGCTATTGTAGAAATTATTAACCTCTTGCTCTGTCAGATCGTGTCCTTCGTCCTTACTCAGCGCACTATGGCTTTCTATCCAAAAGTTTATGTCTTCCAAAGCCTTACTATAGTCAGGGTTATCACTCAACACATAAGCCTCTGCACGGCATAGTAGGGTTTCATCTACCGAAAACGGTACTGCTACCGTGTGCGGGTAGTACAGGCCATTGGCCTTGTCTACGTATTCAAAGTACAATTTCAGTTTCGGGAAAGGATTTTTCTGTACTACACTGAGGATGAAAGTACTCATAACCAGTCCACCCCTCCAATGCCAGGGACCGTCTGCGTCAATAGTCTCGTTAGTATAGATTGGGGTTCCGTGTCCGTAGCGTTTCAAAGTATTATAAGGACCTGTAATGATAGGTGCTTGCGACCCTAAAGCAGCTAAAAGCAGATTGGCCGGTTTCTTTTCAGACACGTATTGGTTGCTGATGTCGTCCACCAAACTTACTCCGCCGAAATCAGCCTCCCAATTACGCAGTGCTGTGACCGGATTGCTGCCGATGGCAATGTTGGCACATTCTATCACCTTATCCCATTTTTGGTAATAGAGATAAAACCGTGCAGCAAAAGCGTTGGCTGCTTTACGGTTGAAGTGATACTTGGGAACCTCATAAGCAGCATCTTTAATGAGCGGAAGTCCAGCTTCCAAGTCAGCAGCAATCTGTTCATACGTATTCTTCAAGCTGCCTCGTTCAGTATTTTCCGGATAGACGCTGTCACCGGTCCGAGTACGGTAGGGTATTCCCAAATGACTTTCTGCCGTATTCGGATTATAAGGCATACAGAATACATTAGCTAATAGAAAATGGGAATAGGCGCGGCACACCAAAGCTTCGCCCCGTTGCGGATTGAGGCTGGCAGGCGAACCTAAGTTTTCGATACCTTCCAATGCCATATTAGCCGAAGCAATAGCAGCATAACATCCTTCCCAAAGGGCATAGGGACTATCGTAACTACTAATGCTGGGAGAATCCCACAAATAAAGTTTTTCGATGAGTTCGTCCGTATCAAATTGTCCACCGTTATCCATCACGTTATCCGATGACAACTCGCCAATCAACAGCGGAAGAGTAGTTGGGTATGCCGAAACCAACAGTGGAGATATTTTGTCGGTACTGTTGATTTCCGTGCGGCTATCGGGCAGTGTATCCAAAAAATCACTGCAAGAAGAGAATGCCAGCAATGAAACGGATAGCAAGGTTATGAATGATTTATTTTTCATGTGATTCATTATTTAAAAAAATTAAATGCCTAAGCGAATGGTAAAAGTGAACTGTTTAGCCATGGGAACGGCCACACCACCTGTGTTAAAGAATTCGGGATCCTGCCCGTTTAATTTGTCGTCTGCATAAAGCAAGAACAAATTAGTTGCCTGCAGTTTCAATCCTAAATTGGAAATTTTTAACGGTTCAATCCACTTCTTGGGCAGGTCGTATGAAAGCGAAATCTCTTTCAAACGGATAAAGTCACCCTTTGCGATGCGGTCACTGGAGTAATTATAAGCATTGTAGGCACGGCTCAGATAACTGTCGTTCACATTCATATACTTATCTGCTATCACCGGAATATTGGTACGATGCTCGTCGCCCGGCCTCATCCAACGGTTCTTGAATTCTTTCGGCATAGCATCAAGGTCGGTATATTGGTTGCTAAATACCGGATCCAAACGGATGACATTGCCAAAAGAATAAGTGATAAACACATTCAGTTTCAGACCTTTGTAGCTGAATACATTTCCCAAACTACCTGTAATGGTAGGATCTGTAGTACCTTCATAAATCAGGTGTGATTTGTTGTTGCGCTCCTGGAAGTTGATGTTGCTTGTGGTCAATTCGCCATTTTCATTAATGAAAGTAGGCAGACCTTCTTCATTCAGTCCACGGAAGTCGAGCGAAAACAAACTTCTTACCGGATAGCCTTGCATGGCAAATCCATATCCGCTCACCATGTCCATTACCGATGAGAATGCCTCCAAATCGGTTACCTTGTTCTTGGTTTTAGAGAAAATGAAGTCAGTGTTCCACTTGAAGTCCTTCTTGGCAATGTTACGGGTAGAAAGAGTCAGCTCTATACCGTGCGAACGCATGCTTGCCACATTGGCATACTTGCCAATTTCTCCATCCAGACCGGTAGTACTCAACCATCCTATCAGGTCATAGTTCTTGCGTTTGTACCAATCCATGCTGAAGTTGATACGGTTATCCAGAAAACCTAAATCGATACCCAGATTCAGTTCATGTTTCTTTTCGTAAGTCAGTTCAGAATTTTTGCCTTGTAGGATGCCCAGTCCCGACTCCATGACATCGGCATTAGGACGCCAAGGATTATAACTGCTCACCATTGCCAGCGAGTTACTCACAAAGGCAGGACCACGGTCGGCAGTCAGCGAGTAACTTGCTTTCAGCGTCAAGTTAGATAATATGGAATTCAGTTTGCTGAACCAAGTTTCTTCGTGCGCATTCCAAGCACCGGAAATATTCCATGTAGGCAACCAGCGAGCCGAACGGCTTTTACCTAGTTTGTTGGAACCTTCGTAACGCACTGTACCGTTCACGGTATAGCGTCCCTTCCATGAATAAGTGCCGGTAGCGAAAAAAGCCACTTGGCGTGCTTTGGTTTCGTCAACAGTATTATAAGGTGTATTTTCCTCGTTGCCTTGCTTGAAGAACAAATAGTCGTAACTGGAAAGCATACCCATGCCATACTGCATACCTGCACCGTTAAACCACACTTTGCTGCGGTCTGTGGCATTTAGTTCCATACCACCGAAAAAGTTTACGATATGATTTTCGTTGAATACATCATTGTAACTGACGGTACTACGCAAGTCATAGCTCGACATAGTATATTTCGTATCGCGATAGAAACCGCCTACGGGCAGTACCGATTCCGGTAGAGTATTGATTTTGTCAGGATCGGTATAGAGCCACGGATTGGCTTGCTGCATGGTAGCGTCATCCATAGCCCTATAAGCCCATGCCTGATTAGAATAATCTTTCACATAATGGTTTTGGGTAGTAGATGAGTACTTGTAAGCCCCCAATATGCTCAATTCTACCTTTTGAATAGGCTTCCATTTCATTTCACCCTGGAATCGCATATCAGTAACTTTTAAATCCATGTAGTTGTTATCCAGCTCGTGGAAAATATTAAACGGTGCATAGTTACGTACGTAGTATTCATTGGGATCCAATGTCGCGAAGTATTCAGCGCAAATGAGTAAGGATTGATGTCGAAGTCACGTTTCACCTCACCACTTACGGGATCAGCTTGCGAACCAAGAGTACCGGGAGCCTGCTGCTTGCGAAAAGATGCATTCCCGATAAGGTTAAGTGTAAGGTTTTTGAAGATATTATACGTAGAATTAATGTTAGCCGTATAACGTTGCACTTTGCTCCTCTTAGTCCATCCCGGGTCGTTCATCACACTGATGGAAGTATAATAAGAAGCCTTGTCTGTACCGGTAGCCATACTCACAGCATGATTTTGTGAGATACTATTGCTGAACAACAGGTCGAACCAGTCGGTATTACGGAACTCGGCCTGCTTCAGATAAGCCCCCGTGCTTCAGGCGTATTGGCTAAACCAAATACACCGCCTGTTGCCGAATATTGATTAATGAGATGATACATTTTACCATAGACACCACTCTGCGAAGCACGATAAGAATCAACAAAACTCAGGGAACCGTTTTGCTCCATATTCTTGTATACATCCATTTGCTCTTGAGAGTTCATGATGTTGAAATTGCTATAACTGGGTTTCATGCGCATGGTAAACTCACCTGTATAACTGATTTTGTTCGTACCTGATTTACCTTTTTTGGTAGTTACCACAATCACCCCTGCCATAGCACGTGCACCATAAATGGAGGTAGCCGAACCATCTTTTAGAATTTGAAAACTCTCAATATCATCGGCATTCAAACCGGCAATAGCTGAACTGATCAGAGTCTCAGCATCACCTGAGGACAGATCGTCAGCACCTATCTCAGCTACATCTTCCATGATAACACCATCTACTACCCACAGCGGCTTGGAACTTCCGTAAATGGAAGTTGCACCACGCACACGAATCTTAGGCGCCGTACCGAAAGTACCGGATACATTTTGCACAGATACACCTGCCGAACGTCCTTCCAGACCGCGACTGATATCTGCCATACCATCCATTTTGATGTTTTCTGCTTTCAACTGGTCGGTAGCACCGGTAAACATACGTTTATCCATACGCTGCATACCCGTCACAACAACTTCGGACAGCGTCTGTACATCCGATTGGAGAGTCACTTTCATAGTCGGCGAAGGAGAAAGTGACTGAGAAAGCATACCGACATAAGAAAACTCCAACTTGGAACGACTGGAAACATTAGGCAATGTAAACTTACCGTCTATGTCTGTCAGCACACCCGTAGAAGTACCTTTCACCATAACGGTAGCTCCAATAAGCGGCTCACCGTCATCGGCAGACAGCACAACGCCGTTTACCGTATACACTTTAGCCTGTTTGGAAGGACCTTTTGTTGTAATGGTAATAAACTCCTTATCGATAGTATACTCAAGTTTCTTACCAGAAAGCACAATATCCAAAATTTCCCGGATATTCTTATCCTTGATGGCACCGCTATACGTATATGACTTCACATCATCATACGTAAAAAGGATTTTATAACCTGAAATTTTGCTCAACTGTTTAAATACAGAAGACAACTCTTCATTCTTAAACTCTACTGTAAGTTTCTTCTCACCTACCTGAGCTTCCGCACAGAACGGAAGACAAAATAGAAAAAAAGAAAAGCGGAAATAATAAGTACCTCTTTCTTCTCATACGTTTATTTTTAATAATATTAGCGAAGCTTCATTTATTAATAATACGTATGACTTGAATAACAAGATACCTTTTTACCTTATTTTTTCAATTCATGAAACTTTTTTCTAAAAAGCATCTACAATATGGAAGAAATTACACAAAACATGCCTCCATCTAGTCAACATAGACCGTATTCTCACAAAGTGTTAACGTTACTTTTTTTAAACGGTTCATCAAACGAATTGTTTCTTCAATACCACCCTGACGATTGGACATAAAATGTATGCGATATGCCATGGCTTCTTTATTTCTAAATATAACGTTCACATTATACCAACGTCCAATAGACTTCATAATATCCGCCAAAGTCAACTCATCAAAATAAAAATATCCATCTTTCCAATAAGTATAGGCCTCACTGTTTACTTCCTTCACCTCAAACTGCCCATTGGAAAGGAGTATGGCATCTTTACCCGGTTCCAAATCCACAAAACGTGCATTTTCATGGCTGCGAACCTGTACCTTACCGCTAATCAGCGTTACATGGCTGTCTTCGGCTGTATAACTTTTCACATTAAACTCCGTTCCGAGAACCTTAGTTTGCAAATAATCCGTCTTTACAATAAAAGGTTTTGTATCTTTTGTAACTTTAAAATACGCTTCTCCTTCAAGAAAAACCGTACGCTCCCTTTCTATAAAAGCTGTAGGATAAACCAATTTACTATTGGCATTCAGCCACACCTCCGTACCATCACAAAGAATCAATTTGAATGTCTCGCCTCTGGGGATTACAATAGAATGAGTCTGTAACATCTTTTTCACTACCGGAACGGAATTCCTCGCTAGATTAGTATAATCAAGAGTCCGCCGTTTTTCTACTTGTTTGTTTTCTTTTTTAGGCTCATCATCCAAAAAGAATTGCTTGCCGTCATTTAATTCCAAAACAATACGCTGTTCATTCGGATCCGCAGCAAATACCGTGACAGATTTAGGCGGGGCAACCGGTATATTAAATAAATAATTAAATGAAACAAAAGCTCCTACCAGGATAGCTGCTACCGAACTGCTCCATATCCAAAACATCTTAAGATATTTTTTCTTATTCTGTCTACCTTTCAAACGAGCTAATTCAGCCTCCACATCAACCATACCGGAAGCCTGGCACTTATGCAAAAGATATCTGACATCCATCAAATCCTTACAGGCATCTAATGTCTCCACATCTTTCAAATCCTCCCATTTCTTGTCAGAGCTATCGGATGAACTCTCCATTAAATCCAGTGCTTTACCAAATTCAGATGTACTATCTTGATTACTCATAAATCCGCTAGTTTAGTTAATACCTTATTATAAATGCGTTTATAAAACTTATTTTGAACCGTTTAGCCTATTTTTTATATTTATTTAGCAAATTCCTCACGAATAGCCTTCAAGGCTTTAACAATATGTTTTCTAACCGCACTTATGCTTATATTCAATTCTGCGGCTACTTCTTTATACTTCTTCTCATGTAGATAGCACTCTTCCAGGATATGCCTCGTATGCGGGGTCATTCCATCCAACACTTTCTGAATCTTCATCATACGCTCGTCTTGCTCCTTGAACTCCACTTCTGTATAATTTTCATACAATTTCTGAGAGAATTCAGCATAAGCATAATGTATATCCTGATGTCTCAGATAGTCGATAGCACGATTGCGTACATATATAAAGAGATACGACTTAGCTGTGGCCTTCTCTATCCTATCAAAATTCTTCCATATATATTCAAAAGCATCGCTCGCTATGTCACGGCTTACTTCCCAATTATTAATGAGAGAATGTGCATAGGAATAAAGAGAGACATAATACTCTTTAAAAAAGAAATCAAAGTCGGCAAAGTCCTCCACCCTTTTACAATTTATTATTCATCTTAAACAATTTTACCAGCGAAATTAATTATTATCATAATACAAAAAAGCAGAATTAACTCTTTTAGCGTCCAAAAAGTTATATAATATTAATACATCAAAAATCAAGCTAACAAAAAGCCACTCAAGGTTATTTAGCTTTCCTGCTTGTCCGATAGAAGTTTCTGGACCTCACGGTCTGCCTTAGTCAACTTATCACTGCAAAAAGCAATGATTTCATTTGCCTCCTTTATCTTTACGGCAAGTTCATCTATTTCCAGTTCATTGTTGTCTATCTGACTGACAATTTTCTCCAACCGTTCCATCGTCTTGGGAATAAGTCTCTTTTTTCTTGGGTGCAGGCATAGGATTATTTATTTTTTTTGACAGTTTATTTGTTACTACTGAAACCACTTCTCCTTTATACAGGCGAGTGATAATTTCATCACCCTCATTTAAGAGAGAAGCATTCTTTATTGCTTTACCGTTTTTCAATGTAATGCTGTAGCCACGGGCTAATTGCTTTTCCGGAGAAGCATCCGCCAGCCGTTGTTGCAGTAACTCCAGCCGATGATGCTGACGGAACAAGGAGGCTGTTACAGCTTGTACAATATCTTTTCGGACGGTAAGCAAAGTTAATTTTGCATCCGAAATGCAACCATAAGCAGCAGAGGGAATACGATTCCTGTATGATACTAACTTCTGTTGCTCTTGTACCAGCAAATTCCGGACACCATCGCATAGGCGGGCAGCCAGCGATTCCAATTCATCGGCAGCCTCATTCATGCAGTCTATCAGAAATTCGGCAGCAGCAGTGGGAGTTTTGACACGGGTATGGGCCACGGAATCGAGAACCGTATCATCGCGTTCGTGTCCGATACCCGTGATAACAGGCAAAGGAAACTGCGCACAGGCAGCCGCGAGCAGATAAGTATCAAATCCGGAAAGATCGGAAGTTGCCCCACCGCCCCGGATAATAACTACTACATCAAAACTGTCCGAACGGGAATTTATCTTATCCAAAGCAGACAAAACGGATTCTTCAACACGATCACCCTGCATCAATGCCGGAAAAAGTTCCGTATAGAAGTAAAAACCTCCCGGATTATTCTGCAACTGGTGGCAAAAATCACCGTATCCGGCAGCGGTTGGGGAAGAAACAACCGCAATACGCTGCGGCAAACGAGGCATTCTCAATTCTTTATTTAAAGTAAGTACCCCTTCTTCTTCCAATTGTTTCAAAATCTCTTTACGGCGACGGGCCATATCACCCAAAGTATAGGTGGGATCTATATCCTGTACTGTAAGGCTATATCCATACAGTTCATGGAAACTGACGGTCACTTGCACCAGCACTTTGATACCCGAAACAAAAGCCTGTCCCGTAGCTTCCTCAAAATAAGGTTTCAACAAACGAAAGACGTTCGACCATATCGTTCCTCTCGCCTTAGCTATCAGACTATTACTACGGGCATCTTTCTGTACGAACTCCAAATAACAATGTCCGGTGCTGTTGGTACGTACATCACTCAATTCTGCCTGTATCCAATAGGCATCAGGCAGACATTGCTCCAAGCTGCGACGCACCAGCGCATTTAATTCGTATAGTGATAAGGCATCCATTCTTTAAGTATAAGTATGCAAAGTTCCTGTCCTTACTTCATTTTTAATTTATAGCTATTATATGCTTTCCACATATCCGGCACGCCATAACCGTAGATATTATCCGGATAGTCGGCACGGTCACCGGAAGCACGGACTAATTCAAGCAACTCTTTCGCTGTCAGCCGGGGGCATGCCTGCCATAAACAAGCCACCATTCCACACATGACGGGCGAAGAGAAAGAAGTCCCGTTTGCCTTACCCTGATTTCCGTCCGTGCGAATCACATCCGCTCCTTCGCCCACAGCTACAACATCCGGTTTAATCCGGTTATCAGCTGTGTTGCCGATAGAGGAAAATGGCGCCAACACCGCCTGTTTGTTGATAGCGCCTACCGTCAACACATTATCAGCATCTCCCGGCGGGGTTATTTTTTTCCAGGACCCCATTCCCGAATTACCGGCACTGCACACCAGTACCATACCCTTATCGGCTATATGCAAGGCTTGACGCGACATCAAGGAATGATGTCCGTCCAAATCACGATATCTGTAATTTTTCGATTTGTCATCGAACGCATAATACCCCAAAGAAGTATTAAGCACATCAACTCCCACACTGTCGGCAAACTCTACGGCAGCAGCCCAATAATCCTGCTCCACCAAGTGTTCGGAAGCCTCATCCTCACTGCGGAACAGCCAAAAGGAAGCTTCCGGTGCAGTACCTGTCATAATTCCCGGCTGATTCATTCCAATGCAGGAAAGCACACTCAGTCCATGACTGCTTGCCGCAAATAAATCCGCCTGAGGATTGACAAAATCTTTCATGCCCAAGACACGGATATTCCGCATAGCCGTTATCTTATCCAGATTATGAAATCCGGCATCAATCACGGCAATCGTCATTCCCTGCCCCTGAATCCGGCATCATGCAACTTATCTCCATTGCTCAACTGAATTTGAGTGAGAGCAGGACCGTAAATACTGTCTGTATATATCTTCGGCTCATTGATTACAGAATCACGCATTGCATCCCCCCACTCCTTCATTCATTTTCGGAGCAGTCCATACTTTCTCCGTAGCGCGTACAAACGGCAATGCGGCAATATGTTCTATCAAAGCGGAATCATTGCAGGAAACCGTAACAAAATTTTCCCATTTCCCTACAACTACAATATTTACTCCTTGTCTGCGTATTTCATCAATATACTGACGGCAAACCGGCAGGTCGGTGGAATCAACCGCCAGGTTCTGTTTTTGACGTCTTGCAATGGCTTTCTCCGAAAGGAACTGTTCAGGATGCTCCAATGAATAAACGGTAGCTGCCTTGTCTCTTAAACTAATACGGTATTTCAACGTATCTTGCTGTGCCGACACACTTGCCACAAACAACACTAAAGCTGAAAGAATAACCAATCTCTTCCCCATTAATCTCTTTTTATTTTCAAATTTCAGTTTTCAATTTTTAAATATACATGCCGATACCACGTTGTGAAGCAATGAACGAACCGCCTACCACCCTTTTTCCAATATAGAATACAGCTGATTGTCCGGGCGCAATGGCAGATGCTTCCGTCTCAAAATGCACCAGCAATCGCCCGTCTTCCAGACGCTTTACCGAACAAGGTATCGATTTGCTCCGATAGCGGATGCGAACCGTCAGCTCCCCGCTTCCGAATACTTCCCCCTCATCAATCAGATTATCCTGTTCCGCAAGCATATATTCCGCTTTGAGCTGCTCGGCATCTCCCAACATTACGGTATTCTTCTGCGGATTGATTTTCAGCACATAAGCTGGTTTTCCCAATGCGATTTCAAGTCCTTTCCGTTGCCCGATGGTATAATAAGGTGCTCCCTTATGCTGTCCCAACTTCACTCCTTCGGAGTTGACAAACCATCCCGGTCCAACTTCATTGTCTATCTCCGGCGAATGCTCACGCAGGAAGTCCCGATAATCTCCTTTTTATGAAGCATACTTCCATGCTCTCTCCTTCCTCGGCTCTCGGTGCATAGCCTTTATCCCTCAGATAATCGCGCACTTGCATCTTGGTATAGGTTCCCAACGGGAAAAGACAACGTCGCAAGACATCCTGCCCCAAGCGCCAAAGGAAATAAGACTGGTCTTTCTTATCGTCATCCCCGGCAACTATATATATTTTCCTATTCTGCTCTTCCAGACGGGTATAGTGCCCGGTAGCAATATACCGGCAGTTCAATTTATCCGCCCACTCCGTTAGAATGCGGAACTTGAACAGAGGATTGCACATCACACAAGGATTGGGGGTACGCCCCTGCCGGTATTCATCGATAAAGTTCTGAACGATAATCTGCCGGAAAGCCTCACGCTCATCTGCCACATGGTGTTCAATTCCCATACTGTCGGCAAGGTTGCGGGCTTCCGCCGGTTCGTTTCCCCACACCCACATGGTGAGACCGACTATCTCATAGCCCTGTTCCCTCAACATCAGGCAAGTGGCGGTACTGTCTATACCTCCGCTCATTCCCACCAATACTCGCTTTTCGGATTTGTTCATATTCTGCCATTCATTCATATAATCTGCAAAAGTACACGTTTTCAAGCAGAATACACAGCTTTTCAGCTAAAGAGAGAGTATTTTCATCCTCCACCGCCTTCACCTTCTTCCTCAACCTTTCTATTCATCGTCTTTTTCGGTAAGACCTCTTTCCTTCGCACTACCGCACCTCATAGGTGTTCCGGTATTTTCTTATCAATTACGCATCTGTCCTTGATTATACTTCCTTCCCTCTTAGCATAACCATTTATGAATCAACAGATGATCAGTGCAAAAAATGCAGCCATTTTGCACTGATGATCCCCCCCTACTACAGTGAAGTTAGCAGCAGGCAATTGACAGCTCCCAAGCCTTCAACGGGAAAGCGAACGCAAGGAGCTTACCCGATAATCCACTTACTGCCCGGTATCAACGAGATGAGCTTGGTTACCACGAAACAACTGATAAATGTACATACCGCTATTACCGGAATGGCAGCCACAGTGGGTAATCCCAATGTAGACTTAAACACCGATACCCACAAGCCAAGCCAGAAAATGTGCATAAGGAACATGCCGTAGCTGAGTTTAGACATTTCGGCAATGATGCGCGGAGGCTGCGGAATGCTGATACAGCCGAACAACAAAAATGTGCCTGCCGTCAACGCCACGCAATTAAGGGTACAGAAAGCCCATCCCACCTCAATGACCGGTGTAGAATGCACCACTCCCGGAACAGCCTGGACATAGAACGACCATATGATAGCCGCCGCGCCGACCAGCATAAGCAGGAAACCGACCCGCAGACGCAAGGAGCGCCCCCAAGTAAGATGCACGCGGATATAATGTGCCAGCACAAGATAACCTAAATAACCCGAAAAATACCATAACATGTGATATTCGTTCCAGAAACACTGTCCCCATACTTCACCAAACCAACGGTTGAGGAAAGGTATACAAGTAGAAATCAGAAACAGTCCGATGAAGAAACGTTCTTCTTTGGCCGAAACCTTCTCCAGCCACGGTGAGATGACCGGAATGAACAGATAAAGACTTATCAACGGATACATAAACCAGAAGTGCCCGGCAAGCGCAGGAAAGTTCAGCCAGATACGTGAAAGGTCGTTCAGAGATTGTTCGCCGTCTATCTGTCCCCACAACATGGGCAACGTGCTATATAGTACCATGAAAAAGACGAACGGCGGCATGATTCGCAGGAAACGTTTGCGGTAAAACTGCCAACAGCTCTGTCCTTTCTTCATCGGTGCAAGCAGGTAAGCCGAAACAATCATGAACAGAGGTACAGACATACGAGAGAAGCCATCATAAACTGATACCCACAACCTATCGGCCTCATTCTGAAGGAAAGACTGCGGTCCTACCATATCTGTAGAGCCGGCAGCTCCATAAAAATTCTCGCTGGCATGAACCAACATGACCAAGAAGCACGCAAACACGCGCACGTAATCCAAAAAAGCAATACGTTTCATTTTATTTTAAGTTTTCTATTTATGCAAATCAAGAGTTAAAAGTGTCTGTACTTCACTCCTATTCGCATCATTCATCAATTTATTCTCTTGTATTCGGGAACGCAGATATCCTTAACCGCGCAGCTCCCATAGGGATGAGTGTGATTTCTTCTTTATCGCCTCTCACTGCATCCTCTTCGGGCAACACACCACACAACCCGGTTTCATCTATTTTCCATTCGGGAACCAACCGACCGACAGCCTTCACCTCCAAAGGTACATTGGCCACTGTAAAAAGGGTAGTCGTCGGCTGGCCATGATTTACGGATCACCTCGAAGTGCTTCAAAGGTTCTGTCTTGTCCAACACCAGCGAATAATTCCACGGGCTGCCGGGATATATCTCAGTAGTGGGCCATTTTTGAGAGTCAGCATCTTTCTGCCATTTAGAATCACCGATGGCCGTTTCGCGGCTGTCTTTCTCTACATATTTCTCTGCAATCTTAAGAGAGAGCGTGAGAGGACCGTAATCCACACTTACGCTGTTTTTATTGACCTGCCAGGTGCGCATGGACAAAGACATCGGAAACGTCAATTCCACACGGTCTCCATCCGACCACTCGCGATGAATGCAGAGATACTTTCCTGCTACGGGAACCGCATCCACTTCCTCACCATTCACGCATACTTTCGCCTTTTGAGTCCATGAAGGATTCGGAAATAGAACGGAAAGACGACTTTTCCCTCGGTAGAGACAGAAAACGGATGTCTTCCTCAAAAGGATAATTCGTTTCTTCATGCAAAGTGATTTTCTTTCCATCAGCTACTTTCACCACAGCTTTGCAAGCTGCATAAAGAGCCGTTGCCACTCCATTGTCGGGAGTTGCCAAAACCAGATGTTCGGCTAAGATGGCATATGAAGATGATGAGGGCATGACCATTTCATATTCCATTCTTATTGTCAAATCATATCATGCTGCTTTAGCTGTTTTGTTTCTGATTTTTTCTATTATCAGTATGGCATTTGCCGTATGTATTCCAAAGAAAATCCACAGTATTTCCGTCTTCCTGTTTCTGGCCTTTATCCTTGAGAGCGAGTAATGTTGCTTTTGAGTGCCGAAGCTTCCTTCAAGCCGTGTTGCCCTTTCTTTTGAGAGTTCGCTTCTAAGCACCTTCCTCAAAGGCTCATCTTTGGCCGCCCTTCCCTTGCGCACAAAGGATGTGGATATCCCATATTTTGTACAGAACTTTCTGTTGGCATTATTGGCATATATGGAATCGGCAGCCACACATCTTACCCTTACATTCATAAGCTTCTGCTGCATGCGGATACAGTCCTTCAAGCGTATACCCTCATTGAATGCCTTGAACGAGAGGTGTTCGATGAACGATATGCCGTCTATCTGTATATTATTGACCTTTGCACCGAACTCGACGGACTTGGTTTCCTTGCCTCTGACGATGGGACGTACATAATGACGGTCAATGCTGACGATGCGGTCACTGACTTTCCTCCCTTCAAACATTTCCTTTTCTTGTACAAGCACCTTTCTGATGATGGAAAGACGCTTATGATAATCCTGGGTATATCGGAGTAAAGCACCGTACTCGCTATGGATCCCATCCCTTTGACTGAGGAGCTTTTCAAGAAGCTTGATCATACGGCGCTTAAGCATTCTTGCCCTTGAAGCTCTCCTCTTTCTTTTCTTGCAGTAGGACAGATAGGATTCCGCCACATTCCTGTATTTGTTGCGCGGACGCCTTATGCCCAGCTCCCTGCAATGCCGGCATATATGCCTGTAGAGCCATTCGAGGCTTTCCCAAAGGAGTTTCATGTCCGTAGGAAAACGCATGTGGCTTTCATAGCATGTGGCATCGGTCATGCAGACGTGAAGGTTATCAAGATAAGGTTTCCAGTGTGAAGCCAGGACCTCCTGGAAAGAATCAATGTCAAGGCGGGATGCTATCTCATTACGGATGGCACTGACTATCTTGAAGTTGGTTATGGGAAGGGACGGGGGAATCATAATTCCACAGAACATCTGGTAGTGTATGTTCCCGTTAAGATGTTCCACCAGCTGCCTGTCAGAGAATCCGGTGTACGCCTTCAGGACCATAAGGGCGATCTTTGCGGAAGGACTGAATCTGTTCCTGCGTCCCAGGCGCCGGTCCGACAGGCCGGCGGCTTTTTGCCATACGCTCAAACGGAAACACCGAATGAAGCCTGCCAAGCTCACTCTCATGAAAACTCTTGCGATATTTTTCTATAGTATCAAATTCTGTAAAACCCAAAGTAGGGTGAATTTCTGAAATATTTTGTATCTTTGCCATATCTTATTAGTTTGGATATTTCCCCGTTTTGGCTTCCAAACCTTATTTGCGGGGAATACCTAAAGATACAAAAAGCAACTAAATTGCAATACTTTATGTATGAATTAGTTGGCTGATCGGCAGCAAGCTGCACATATGGCCATACTTGCGCTCCTGAGTCACGCAACCACATAGCATGGATGTCACCCGTATACACAAAAGTATCAGGCTTTCCATCGCTACCTTTGCGGAAGTGCACAGTAGTATCCAGCGTATTTGGAAAACAGTTGGCAAACATCCAGGAAAGCTTGCGGTTCTTCAAAAGTTTCTGTACACGGACAATCTCTTTCTCCACGGCAGTGGAACGGAAAAGTCGTTGTTTCTCTTTAGGACGGTTAGAGGTATAGTTACCGGCAGATGCCGTATTATCCTGCACGGCCACAAAGCCCGCATCGGCAAGAAGGCAGCTACTATTGACAGCCTGAACCATCCCGGCAGCCGCAGCCAGAACAAGACTGAAACAAATCTTTTTGGAATTAATACTCATATTTCTTCTATATAAATTTGAATTGAAAATTGCTATTAGTCAAGTGGAGTTTTGGTAGCTTTCACTCCCTCGAAAGTCATGCGCACCGGTTTTATCTTTCCTTTTTTGTCAAAGTACATCCGGTCAATGCAGGTGGCACGGCTATTTGCTGCCGTTTCTCCCAACGGGCGACGGTGGTAAATGATGTACCATTCATCCTTACCTTTTCCACGCACCACTGAATGATGTCCGGCACCGGTAGCCACATCGACATCCTGCTGAAGAATGATTCCCTCGCGATGGAACGGCCCAAAAGGAGAGTCGGCAATGGCATAGGCCACACGGTAATCGGGACTTCCCCAACCGCCTTCCGACCACATGAAGTAATACTTTCCGTTACGTTTCAACATGAAAGGACCTTCCACATAGTCCTGAGGAGTAACTTCTTTATAGACTGTGCCATCATCAAAAGGAACGACACTAAGTAAATCGGGAGACAGTTTCACGATGTTGCAATGCCCCCATCCACCATAGTACATATAGTAAGTGCCATCGTCATCACGGAACACAAACTGGTCAATGGGCTGTGCGCCATTCACAATTTTATCAATCAGGGGCTTGCCCAGCACATCTTTGAAAGGACCTGCCGGATTGTCTGCCACAGCCACACCGATACCGCCAATCTCAGAGTTGTTCTGTATATCGTTCCCTCCGAAAAAAAGATAATAGCGGTCATTGGCCTCGATGACAGCCGGCGCCCACAAAGCACGGCGCAACCATGGGATATTTTCCTTTGAAAGCACGCGTGGATGTTTGGTCCAATGCACCAAGTCGGACGAAGAATAGGCATCCATAAAAGTCTGTTCATCATAAGGAGCGGAATATGTAGGATAAATCCAGAACTTCCCGTCCAGAACTACCCCCTCAGGGTCGGCATACCAACCGGGAAAAATCGGATTGCCGCTACGTTTCTTTTGAACTTCTTCACCGGATTGCGCATAAACAGAAGAAGAGGAACAAAACAATGCCAAGCAGTAAATAGTAAGTTTCTTAAGTTTCATGGTAAATAGGGGTTTCAAACAGTGATTTATCGTAAAAAAGAGAGGGTGTGTCAAAACGTTTTTCAGCTATCACTCCGTCAGACATTCGGCACACCCTCATCATTAATTGCTATGGTTTTGGCTTTGAGGTCACTTCTTCTTTTTAAGCGTTTTCGAGAAGGAGTAAGGAGCATCTTCCTCTCCTGTCCCACGCTGTTTGTTGGGCACATTGTCCATAGTGAAGCGCAGTGAGGAGCCGTTCGTCAATTGCTCGTGTGTCAGATAGTTGCGTGTATAATCAACGCCGTCCACAGTGAGTTTCTGCACGTAGCGGTTGGTACGACTATTTTCAGGAGCTTCAATCGTCACAGTCTTACCATTTTCCAAATGCAGACGCACAGAACGGAAAAGAGGAGCACCCAGCACATACTGGTCTGTACCCGGACAGACGGGATAGAATCCCAAAGCTGAAAACACGTACCAAGCAGATGTCTGTCCGTTGTCCTCATCACCGCAATAGCCGTCAGGATTGGCATTGTACATACGCTCCATAACCTCACGCAGCCGTACTGCGCCTTCCACGGCTGGGAGGAATAATTATAGAGGTAAATCATGTGCTGTATAGGCTGGTTGCCGTGAGCGTAGTTACCCATATTCATGATCTGCATCTCTCGAATTTCGTGGATGACACTGCCATAATAACTTTCGTCAAATACAGGCGGCAACACAAACACGGAATCCATTATCTGGTTGAAGGAGTCCTTGCCACCCATCAGGTCAATGAGTCCTTGCGGATCGTGGAAAACCGACCATGAATAATGCCAACTGTTTCCTTCGGTGAAGGCGTCACCCCACTTCAAGGGATTGAACGGCGATTGGAATGTACCGTCTTCATTCTTGCCGCGCATCAACTTATGAACAGGGTCGAAAAGATTCCGGTAGTTCAGCGCACGTTTGGCAAAAGGAGCCAGTTCTTTCTTCGACTTGCCGAGCGAAAGTCCCAGCTGGTAGATGCACCAATCGTCATAGGCATACTCCAGCGTACGGGCTGCATTCTCGTTGATCCCCACATTATAAGGCACATAACCCAGCTTGTTGTAATACTCATGTCCCAAACGTCCGGTAGAGGAAACCTCGGGATGCACTTTCTCCGTACCGTTCTTCACAGCTTCCCATAATGTCTCGATGTCGTAACCGCGCAGCCCCTTCAGCCAAGCATCTGCCACCACAGAGGCAGAATTGTTACCCACCATGCAACCACGGTGTCCCGGACTGGCCCATTCGGGCAGGAAACCGCTCTCCTTGTAAGTATTGGCCAACCCTTCCTGCATCTTGACATTCATGGATGGATACATCAGGTTAAGGAAAGGGAAAAGACAACGGAAAGTATCCCAAAAGCCGGTGTCGGTAAACATATAGCCGGGCAGCACCTCACCATTATAGGGGCTGTAGTGCATTACCTGACCTTGCGCATCTATCTCGTAGAAACTGCGTGGGAAAAGCACCGAACGGTAGAAACAAGAGTAGAAAGTACGCAGACGGTCGAGGTCGGTATCCTGCACTTCAATGCGGCCCAGTACCCGATTCCATTCGTCACGCCCGGCTTTCGCCACCTCTTCAAGCGTCCGGTCACCCAGTTCCTTCAAGTTCAACTCGGCCTGCTCGTGACTGATGAATGAGGAAGCCACACGTACATTCACCTGCTCGCCACGGAGGGTATGAAAACCGATGATGCCACCAGCATGATTGGCACCTATCTCGGTAGTACGGGAGTCAATCTTTCCGTCCTTCACGGCAGCAGTATAAGTAAAAGGCTTATCGAACTGCAATACAAAGTAGTTCTTGAAATTGCTTGGCACACCACCACTGTTCTTGGTGGTGTAGCCTATGATTTTCTTTTCAGCCGGAATGATTTTCACAAAAGAGCCATTGTCCATGGCATCGATCACCACATAGGCTTCCTCCGTTTCAGGGAAAGTGAAACGGAAGGCAGCGGCACGCTCGGTAGGAGCAAACTCCGCCGTCACATCATGATCGGCAAGATAAACTTTATAATAATAAGGAGTGGCGGTCTCGGCTTTATGAGAAAACCAACTGGCACGCTCATCCTGGTCAAAAGCCACCTTTCCGGTGATAGGCATAATGGCAAACTGTCCGTAATCGTTAATCCACGGACTGGGCTGGTGTGTCTGCTTGAATCCGCGAATCTTGTCGGCATCATAAGTATAAGCCCATCCATCCCCCATAGTACCGGTCTGTGGTGTCCAGAAATTCATACCCCAAGGCATTGCCACAGCAGGATAAGTGTTGCCCGTAGAAAGGGCATGCTTGGATTGTGTGCCAACCAAGGTGCTGACGTAATCAACAGGAGTAATCGGCTCGCCAACCGGCAGTAAGGCCGCCTGCATACCGCCTACAAGAAGGAGGGCGGTTCCCCATGCAAAAAGTCTTTTCATTCGTTTAATAGATTTTGTCATTATTTATTTCCAATCAGCTTGCCTTCAAGCATTTTCATGTAATATCCGCCTACTACCGAGCGGGCCTTGAAGCCACGCCAGTTGGGCTTGTCGGTAAACACCCAGTCAGACATAGGCACGCGGTCTATCGTTTCGTTCATGAATTTATGCAGGGGGACGATGAATTCACGGAAAGTGGCTAGGTCAGGAGCCATTGTCGCAGTCCACATGATCCAGTCGGTCTTGGTATAAGTCTCACGACTGTCTAGAGGCAAACCATAAATATTCTGCTTCGTCAGATAATAAGGTATCTCCATTTCTACAATTTTTGTGTCAAATATGTTCATTCCGAGCAATTTATCCCAGACAAGGTTGTACTTCTGGCTCCAGGTACCCGGCTTGTCAAAGGTCAGACGATAATGGTCACCGTCGTTGGCCATACGCTCCCACTCAGCCGCCATCTGACGGGCCTTCGCTGTATAGCTTTCGGCAACATCCTTCTTACCGAGCATTTCGGCCAACCGACCATAAGAGGCCACCCCTAAAATTGCCTTGATGGAAAGATTCGTGTTATGGGCAAAGTGTCCGGCGAAGTCATCGGTACAGAGCTGGTTCTCAGGATCGAGTCCCTTTTCCACCAGATAGTCGGTCCAGGTGGTGAGCACTTCCCAATGTTTGGCCGCATAGCCGGCATTGCCCTCTACGGCAGCAATGGCAGCCGTAAGAATCAGCATGTTTCCACTCTCCTCAACCGGCATATCACCTCCGTAAACCTGTCCGTTGGCAAGAGGATAGGTACCCAAATCATGGGCGGCGAAGGGCTTAGTCCATTTGCCACTTTCACTATAATGGAAGATACCGTTCATCATGCCTTTCTCCAGTTCAGGATTATAGATCAGATAGAGGGGAGCCGAGGGGTAGGTCAGGTCCACCGTATTGATACAGCCGTTACTATTGTTTTCCTTCGACAACCACAAAAGGTCACCATTGGGGGCTTCCACCAGCTTGTGGGCGGCAATGGACTGACGGTAGGCCAACGCGCAGAGTTCGGCATATTCCTTGCCGCCTACAGCAGAAGCATCTTCCATTAACTTTTTATCGAAGGCATAGCAACGTGTCAGCAACTCGTCATACTCATTGTAGGCGGCCAGCATTTCCGACTCGATGGTACGGTCGCCTTTCGAGTTCCAGTAAGGACGCAAGTTTGTACCGAAGTATTGGATGGAATAGATGTCGTCATATCCCAGCATTATCTTGTCGGTGACCTTCCTCACTTTACCATAGTCACGCACCAAGGCCATATTCCCGTTTCCGTCCTCACCCGCAAGCGAAGCTGAATTAAAGGTGCCGTTCACGAAGTTCTTGCGCAGTTCGGAACTGTTGCCAATGCTGTATGCTGTGTTTTCTTTACCGGCAACCATGTAGAAATATCCCCAGTCAATGCGAAGGTCATCGCCCTGCTTAGCCAGGATATTCTGCTCTTTGCTTCCGCTCTTCAAGTAAAGCAGTCCGTCAGCTTCATATCCCTCGCTTGCAGATTGCTGGTAAGGCTGGTCGAGCGCCCAGCGCGGCGAGGCCTCAAAGTACACCTCCACATCGTGTTCCTTGCCGTCACGGGCAGCAACACTATAAGTAAGGTAATTCACGGGGCGGCTCAGCAGCTTCAGGTCTTTCATGAAAAGAGGTGCCGTGAAAGTGACTTTCAAGTCGACATCACCACAGGTAAAAGCGTAGTGTGTCTGCATGGGCTGCACGTCGGCAGAGGTCTGCACGGCTGTGTTGCCAAACACGGTTTCCTGATGTTTCGGAATCTGCAGACCAAAGTCGAGCAGACCGTTGCCTACCGGATTGATACACTCGGCGGCAATGATGTTGTCTCCTTGTTTCAAAGCAGCCAAAGCCTCATCAGAAAGTTTCACGACCTTGTTCTTATTGCATGTGGTTCCGGTACTGTGTATCTTCACTCCGTTGATATAGAATACGGCATCATCATCATTGGAGAATTCCAGATAGACAGGTATGCCGGTCAAATCGTGGTCGATATTTACCGTACGGCGCACCCAGATATTGCGGGTTCCCCATTGAGTCTTGGCTGTAGGTTCATTTTCTTTGGTACCAAAGGCACCACGGTCCGACTTCCATCCGGAATCATTGTAATCGGCAGATGCCCAGTCGCCAGCGGGCTTGTCTGTGACATACCGTCCAGTCCAGTCCCCTTGCTGAGAGGTGGGCACGATTGCATTCATCTCCAATTCTTCAGTCCCCATAAAACGGTAGGAAACACCGTCTACCTTCACCACGCCAATCAGAGGGAAATCCTTACCCGTCCAGTGGCGAACGGGGCTGTCATAAAGGTTATCGCTCATGGACCATGCACTGGCATAAGGGTCGATGGTAACAAGCGGGTAGGCTGGAGCTCTCAAGTCATTCTTGACGACTTCATAAGACATATCCTTGTCACTGCACGCAAAAAGGCATGATGCCAACAAGGGGTATAAAAGCTTTTTTTCTCATATCGTTATATAATATAATTGTTTATGTTGTTAAATGCTAAAAAATAAAAGGTCCGAGATTACCAGCAAAACTTCACCGATACTCCGTCAGGATTATTCTCAAACTCTATCAAATAGGTATGACTTGCTGCATGCCAACGCTTGGTATCGAAAACTTCTTTGCCATCGACTGTTACACTCTTAGGACAACTCGGCAACAGTACCCGCGATACGTTTGAAGTCTCGGCAGGACTTTTCGCCACATAGGAGTACCAGCCTTTTCCGCATTCTTCCTGTTCTTCGCGACTTGCCGAAGCCAGCACTTGAGGCTTCTTCTTACCGGCTACACGTTCTACATTCAGCAACAAGGCTTGCTCACCCGGATTTATCTGCTTGGAAGTGTATATCGGTAATTGGGGATCAAAAAGGTCAATCAAACATCCTTCCACAGTAAACGGCTCGTCGCTCACACTCTCTTCAAGCACAGCAGCCAAGTCGTAATCTCCCCTTTGCAGATAGAAGTTGTTTTTGAACTCCAGCTTTCCCGCTTTCGCGTTCTGCTCGTACATCCGGGCCACAAGATACAAAAAATATTTGTCACCACCCTCGCAGGACATAATCTTTAGGATCGGTACGGATAACACATACAGTTCCCTTACCGTAACTGTATTCTCCCTGATTCGGCCGGGCAGGAAGCCCCATCTGCTCAAAAAGATGTGCGGGAAGGGGTAGCATAGTTATACCCATTGGTATTCCACCATTCCCTTACATTCTGGAAAGGGTCGTTGTCCGTTCCACTATAAATCAATACTCCCCCTTTCTTCACCCAATCGGCTATGTGGCTGTGCGCTTCAGGCTCAAGCGGTTTCATGTTTGCATAAGTCATCAACAACACTTTTTGTGCCAGCCAATGCTTCCTTATAGCCGAGGTTCTCGATGTGGACGGTCTTGACGGGTACCCCTCGTTTGAGCAAAGGCAACGCCTGACCGTAGAAGTTCGCCAATTGAGGGTCTTCATATCCGTTGTGTGTAGGGAAACGCTGGAACATCAAGGAGTTTGCCATCAGTACGCTGAAGCCTTTACTTCCAGTCAGTTCTTTATCAGTCAGAGGCATACGGTTCAAGGCATTAATCATCACCTGCATCTGTGTGGAATAGAAACGGGGAATACGTTCTTTCTTGTCGCTATTGGCACTTGTGCGATATAGTCCTTCGTAAATACGTTCCGGCCAAGGCATCACTTCGTAATCGGCTATATTGGGATAGAGTAATTGTGCAGTAAAGGTAGCCTGATAGTTTTTCTTATAATCTGCCCAGTCACGCGGCCAGTCTTCAATAGGGTCGGTCAGAAAGAACATCTTGCGACCGGTAGGAGCAGTCATTGATTCCATAGAACCATACTCCAGATAGGCAGTCTCGAATACACGCACACGTTTGCGACCGTCAAAGAAATTCGGCTCACGCGAAGTTCCGGTCCACACCTGAGCAATGTAACCGTCCACACAAGGAAGTGAGGCAAGGCTTGCTTCTGGACTGACAATCTGCCATTGCGAATAGTTCACCAGCGAGTGGGTGGGAACGTAGCACTTCACGTCCATCCCTTTGCTTTTACCATATTCTTTGGCAAAAGTGAAAACTTCATTCAGTGCACGATAGTACAAGTAATACTTGAGCTTGTTCGACAGGTAAGTATTTTCCGGAGACTCGTGTTGCGGTCTCCACTCGAAGCCATAGTATTTTTTCCATTCCTTCTTAAAAGACTCACTGTAACCGGCTCTTGCCCAAAATTCAGGCTCTTCCATGAAGATGGCATCCACACCGGCGTCGATTACCCTCTTCACATGTCTCTCTTTCAGATAACTTAAAAAATTCTCCGATGGTACGATATAGGGCACCATGTGACCGTGCCATATCGTGTCTCCTGCCTGAGTGACCTGACCCTCGTCCAAATGCCATTTTCCATCCCATTGTCCGGTAAAATAGTCCTGATATTCACCCCAAGCAATACCGGTCATAAAGTGTATGATATATCCACGCTCCTTCCCAAGACTTCACCCGCTCCTCAAAAGATAATTTGCGTGATTTATCCGAAGGATTTCCTCCTACTCCATACACCATCACCGCATCGGCCCTATTGTCTATAGAAGGCTTCCACTCGCGTGAGGTTTGAAAAGTGGTTTTAACATTGTCCTTGGTCTGAGCATCTACAGAGATGCCTATTGCCAAGACAGCCAAACTTATCAAAAAATGTTTTTGCTTCATATTGGTTTCTTGTTTTTATGGTATTAATCATTGTCTTTGCCACTATAATGGCAAAGGATTGCCCAACAGCCGAGGCTTTTGCTATAGTGCCAAAGCCTCGGCTGTATGCCATCAAGCTATGGAATAAGTACTTCCACCGGCTCACTGTAGTTCCAACGGCGTGTGCCGCTACCTACAGGTGTGTCGTAGTTAATACGTGCGGCAGCGCGTACAAATACTTTGCGGCCCGAAGGTATATTGCCGTTAGACTGGACAATAACTTCCTTACCCAGTAAATCCTCGAAACTCTTACCTTCATAGTTGATACTGCTCGACCAACGCTCGTCGCGCGCCCGATAGCCCACTGTATTTGAATAGCTTACAAAGAACTGAATATCGGTTACATTCAAGTATTCGTCTTTCCAATTGCCCATTGGCTGGATTTTTCACGGAAAACTTCATCCGACACACCACGTGTCACGCGTACTTGTGCCTTGATGACCCCATTGCTCACCTGCGGATCACCTACAAACTCAACGTTCAGAAAGGGCTGTACTTCAAATTTCACTTTCGTTGTACCACTAATTTCAGTATTGACGGAACCATCATGGAGCAAGGTACCGTCTGTGTTTTCACGTACCAATGGAATGAACGGGCCGTCGATACGGACATTATACTCACCTTTGAAAAGCTTCGTGTTTTGGAATGTACCGTCCATCATACAGTAAAAATCAGGATTATGTTGCACATTGTCGCCCCAACTCAATTCGGTTAGACGAACACGGATACCTTCACTGCCCTGATCGGTCAATACACGCTTACCAGTTGCTTCATCTACCACTTCGCCCCAAATTGTTTCTGCTGGTTCCTCATAATTGTCTATTTCGAACATGCTGCATGAGGTTAACGTGAACAAGACGCTGAATAAGCTATAAAATATTGTCTTTTTCATACATTTTAAGTTTTTTAATTATTGAGTTTTATCGATTAGGCTGCTGGTCGATTACAGGACTCTTTGACACCTCACCGTCCGGAATCGAGAAATAATAGTCCACCGGAGTGTAACCAAAGTCCTTGTCACCGGCAGTCGTATAGTTGAAACAAACATCAAAGAACCACTTGCCGGTCGCCGTCGAATAGAACGGATAGATACCACGGAAACGATAACGAGTCGTGTTGCTGAAACGATCCTTATTGCGTTGCTCACCCCAAAATCCATCGCGACCTTCATAGTGATTCACACGCCAGCGACGCAAGTCCCACTTGGTCTTATGTTCGAAAGCCAACTCCTTGCGACGTTCCTTGCGGACAATATCACGGCTGTCTGTTGTACTAGTCAGCGAGGCAGTCAACAACTGGGCACCGGCACGCTCACGAATATCATTGATGGCTTTCGTTGCTACACTCAGCATATCTGTACCATCAGGAGAAGAGACGCTCGCTAACGAAAGCTCCACAGCAGCCTCGGCTGCATTCAGCAACACTTCGGCATAACGCATCAAAATAAAAGGTTGTGCACTATTGCCTTCCCGAGGAACAAATGCAGGATCAGGGTTCAACCATTTGCGTGCCAATAGACCAGTCATTGCGCTTCCACCATCTTCATAGAAAGGACCGTTCTGACCGGCAGCCGTCATCGTAGAACCGTCGGGCAGGGTCACAATTTCCTGCTGATCTTCAGGTTTCGGACTGAGATAAAGTGTTTTGGGTTTGTCTTTATAAGCACTCAGATGATTGTACTTGGTAGTGGCAGCACCATACGAATAGTCACTAAGAAGCGGTTTGACAGGCGCGGCCCCGTATAAACACCGGCATAAATCTCAATTTCCTTACCCTTGAACACATCACCGGGGAAGATGACGTAAGCACGCAATCTAGGTTCAGCATTCTTGTAATAGTCCATGGGACTATCATACATAACGTAGTTACGCTTCGGTACAAGAATTGCCTGTCGTCACCTTCAGGGTACCGTCGGGGTAACGGTCGAAACCATCAAACAACTCAACAAAGTCTGCTGTCGGACAAACACCACAGTTCAGCGGAGCCTTAAAGGTGAGCGGCAAGTTGTAAGAATCGTAAGCATGAGTACTGGTGGGGTAAACGTACTCCTTTACATAGATGTTCTCAGGATTATTGCTAAGATCGGAGAACATATCCACCATATTCTGATATTGTGCTTCCGGATCATTAGCAGCCCATTTCTTCTTGTAAAGTGAATATACATCACTTTTAATCACCTCGGAAGCAGCTTTGTAGGCTTCAGTGAAATACTTCTTGGAAGCCTCTTGCCAGCGGTCCTCATCGAATCCGATCACGCGTACTCCCGTTTTGGCACCTAAACCGGTCAAACGTCCGTTTACCGTTTCATTATACTTAGCTACACTACCGGCATAGAGCATAGCTTCTGACTTGAAAGCCAATGCTACATACTTATTACTGTAACCACTCTTGGGGCTACTAGGCATCATCAATTCAATGGCCTTGTCATAATCTGCCAAAACCTGGTCCCATGTTTCTTCCTCACTGGCACGGGGGACCTCCAAATTTCCGTCTCCAGGATATTGGATGACTTTTGTCACCAAAGGGATACCTCCAAAACGACGGGCCATGGCGTAGAAAACTGTGGCACGCACATAATAGGCTTCGCCCAAATAGTGGTTGTAAGTAATCTCTGCATAGGAACTCTGATATTTCGGCAGGTTCTCAAGCAGGAAGTTGGCGTCGCGCAACAATTCAAAAGCCTTGCCCCAGTAAACATTTTCTTCACCGGTAAACGCACAGCAAATACCATCCCGGTTCATGGCTTCACCAGTACCGTCAATACCCATGGCACTCAACCAGCCATTAAAGTTCATCCCCCGTTGTGGGAGATACTTAAAGTCTTCCCATGGCATATTGCTATACAAACGTGCCATATAGATGTCCATACCTGACTCGTTGGAAAGCAACGACTCGGAAGTCACGATATTTTTGGGAGTAATATCCATATCGACACATGAAGTGGCGAGAGTCATACACAGCATCGCGGATATCAGTTTATGTCTCATATTTATTATTTTTTAGGTTTATATCATTAATTAGAAAAGAGGGAAACTCCCAGTGTATAGGTCTTGTTTAACGGATACATACGTCCCAAATCATCATCGGGATGCTCAGGGTCTACAAATTTCACACCCGTAAATGTCAGCAGGTTGTAAGCATTGGCATAAATGCGCAGACTGGCATTGGGAATCTGTTTCAATTTCGGGAATGTATAACCCAGCTCGATACTCTTCAGACGAAGGTAAGCAGTACTTACACGATTGAAAGCTGAATTGTTTTTCGCCCAACGGCCTGTATAAGCGTAATGACCGGAAGTCCAGACAGTAGAAGGGTCATAGGGATCGGCTTTCGGGTCTACGGGATGCCAGCGATCAAGAAATTGTGTCAATGCACCACCACCGTTCTTACCCCAAATTTCATGCAAAGGCTCTTTGTACTCCATAGAGCCCAGCGCAGAGCCTTGCAACAACATGTTGAAGTCGAAGTTCTTCCATTGCAAGCCGGCATTCAAACTGAACTGCAACCATGGAGTCTGGTCTAAGGCAAACGGATGTTCGTCCTGACCGTTAATCTCACCGTCACCATTCCAGTCTTCATATTTGTAGTCACCCGGCAGAATGTCACGTTCCTTGTAACCCGGATAGCTCCAAATATCGTTCCAACTGGTGTAGCGTCCGGCAGAAGTATAACCAAACTGTACTCCTTGATAACGGTTTGTCAAGTTATCATTACGCCAACGGTCGTAGGAGTTAGCCCAAGGGCCTTTTTCTGAAGCAGTCAGGTATTTCTGACGGGTTACGGTAGCAATACCTTTCAGATTATAGGCCACTTGTCCAATCTTGTTACGATGAGTCAATTCCAATTCCATACCGAATTGACGGTCACTATCCAGATTTTCACGTGGAGCAGAGGCACCTACCACTGTAGGCAAGTCACCGGTACGGCGAGCGAAACGGCCAGTACGCAGACGGTTAAAATAGTCGAACGAAACGCCCAGCAGACCGTTCCAAGCTTCAAAATCGAAACCCACGTCGAATGTCTTCGACTTGAACCAAGTAATATTCTCATTAGGTAATGCCATCGGACTTGCCGCACTGATGAACTTGCCACCGAAGATATAGCCCGGCGAATAACCGTTATAGTCGCCATTAGATATGTTACCGCTAGTTGCAGGATAAGTGTACCCCATAGCCCAGTCATAATTCAAGTCACCATCATCACCCAGCACACCGTAGCTGGCACGCAGCTTCAGCTGATTGACAAACTTCAAAGCATCTATGCTTTTGAAGAAAGGTTCTTCGGATACTCTCCACCCAGCCGATACTAGGGAAGAAACCCCATTGATGTCCTTTGGCAAACTTGCTGGAACCGTCGTAACGGAACTGTGCTTCCAGCAGGTATCGGTCGGCAAACGAATAATTGACACGACCTATCAAAGCTTCGTTGGCTTGTTCATACAAATCATTATTACCAGTCTGCATAGCGCCGATCTGTCCTTCAGTCACACCAGCCAGCAGGTAAGGCATAGAGAATGCCAGGTCGCGAACAGCGTAGAAGTTGTCACCGTTGCGCTTCTGTACCTCCCAACCGACAACACCACCCACATGGTGGACATCGTTAAAGGTGCGGTCGTAGTTCACTGTGAATTGTCCCAGCATCTGTGATTTGTCATAGAACTCGCGACGCATGTTGCTGGGCGAGCTTTCGTTATAGACCTTCTGATTGTAGGTGCCGGTCTGCTCGTCATAAGCATACTGGTAGTACTCTTTACGGAAAGTCTCGTTGTTATCGGCACGATAATCGTAACTGAACATAGCTTTGGCAGTCAATCCCTTCAATACCGGTGTGTATTCACTGAAATCTACCGTCAAAGTAGCCGAGGACTGGAAATATTTCTGCTTGTACTTCTTGTAACCGGAAATATCGGCTGTCATCATAGCCACAGTATTCTGTTCCATGTCCAAACCATTGTAGTTCAACATCGTCCCTTCAGGATCAGCGTATGCAGGATAAAGTACACCTTGTCTCCAATAGTTACGAATGATATCCTGTGCGCTGCTGTAAGGCGTATTGCGTTCGTCGGAGATGCCACTTACACCAAGTTCGAATTTTATACCTTTAGCAACTTCAGTTGAAATGTTGGAACGCAGGTTGAACTTATTATAATTCAAGTCTCCCGAACGGAAGATACCTTCCTGGTAAAAATAGCCCATACTGATATAGAACTTAGTCTTCTCGTTGCCACCGGAAATGCTGATGTCGTGTTGTGTCTGTGGAGCCACATTAGAGATAATCAAGTCATTCCAGTCCGTCGTACGGCGCGTACCGTTACGGAATGCTTCAAAGCTCTCTTCGCTGAAGACCCATGAACCGCCATTAATGTTATTCATCGACATTTCGTTGAACAGCGTCATAGATTCATAAGGATCACACAGTTCAGGCATACGTGAAGGTTGTTGGAAAGTGTAGGAGCCATTGTAAGAGAATTCCGTTTTTCCTGCTCCTCCTTTTTTGGTGGTCACCAACACTACACCATTGGCTGCACGTACGCCGTAAATAGCAGCAGAAGCATCTTTCAACACAGAAATATCATCAATATCCATTGCATTCAAACGCTGGAATTCTTCCGTACTCCGAGGGATTCCATCGATGATAATCAATGGAGATCCCATACCTCGAATATCGAAACTGTTATTGAAAGTTCCGGGCTCAGAACTCTTCTGCCATACGCGCAAACCAGGAATACGTCCTGTCAGCATATTCTGCGGATTTTCGTTCTTGGTCTTTATCATATCCTGCCCTTTGACGGCAGAAACAGCACCCGTCCGATCCGCGGCGTTGTGTTCCGTAACCTATCACCACTACTTCGTCTATCATCTTGGAGTCAGTCTGCATAATGATGTTGATAGTGGTGCGTCCATTCACTTTCTCTTCTTTGTCCTTCAATCCCACATAAGAGAAACTGAGAATACCATCTGCAGGAATACTGATGGTATAACGTCCGTCAATGTCGGTAATGACACCTATAGTGGTGCCCTTCACCATGACAGCAGCGCCAATGACAGGTTCATTGGTGTCATCCATAACTATTCCTGAAACGGAAATAGAGTTTTGTGCGAAAACACCTGCCGGAATCAGCATCAGAAGGAATGCTATTACCACGCAGGATAATCCTTGTCGCATCTTGCTAAAATTCTTCATAGTCCATTAATTTTAAAATTATTTCTTGCTCCATTCATAATTCGCCAACACTGCATATTCGGCGGCAAAAGCAAAAGTGAACATTCCTTCCACGTTGTTCTTGTTCTTTTCAGCTTTGTACCACCCCACCAGCAGATTGGTGGGAAGCATATGTTTGTATTGATAGTTTTCGTAGGCATAATCCAGATTATTCTGGAATGCCTCGATACAGCTTGCGGCAGCAGTGTAGGTTGAATAAGCATCCACATATCCGCGCATCAGCACACCGTTGAACCAGTTACAGAATCCGCTGACATCAAATGTATAACAGCCCGGTTTGGCTGCTTCAGGTTTGGCAAAGTAAGCAAAACTATTATCGGTCAATTCTGCCAAATCCGTCTGATAAGTAGCATCGCCCGTAGCTCTGAGAAGGTCGGCAGCACCGGAAAGCATCGTACCGCTGTTGTAAGTGATGGCCGGACCTACGCGATCGCGCAGTTTGGAACCAGTCCGATAGCGTTCACCATCAATGGTAACATATTTTATGTCCGGTGAATCATAACCACCCATCATATCGTCGTACACCCCGTCTGGTCTCAGCAAATGTTTCTTTTGCCAATCGTAAACAGCTTTGGCAAAATTCAAGTAATAGTCAGATTTCTTCTCAGTACGTAGCTTGCGACTGTTGTCGGCAGCCACGTAGCCATAGGTCACTTCGTCGGGTTTTCCTTTGTAAATTTCGTGCAGCCACACCAGAGGACTGACAATAGGGCCATTACTGCAAGAGTGCTTGGTGATATACCCCGGTCCCCACGTAATGCCTCCCAATGGACTACCTTGCTCATCAAGGGTACAGTCCCAACCGTCAAGCACGTATTCTGTCAGGTATTCTGCCTTTTCCAGATAGCGCTGTTCACCAGTAATATGATAGGATTCCAACAGTTCACGCACCAGCCACATCTGGTCATCGTAAACATTGAGGGTACCTTCCACTTGTGCAGCTCCCTTGCCGTTGCCGCGGTTTACACCGTATACCGTCCACTGTTTAGTCTGCGTATAAGAGGTCAGCGTAAAAGTACCTGCATAAAACTCCAGATTGTCATAAAGTTGAGCTAAAAGTTCCTTGTAGCGGTTAAAGTGAGAGTCATAAAGAGCCGTCTCTCCCTTTGTCTTCCCGGTCTTCATGGCTTTCATCGCAGCATTCACGGCCTCAATGGAACTAGTGTACATCCACACACTGCCCAACTCACTGGAACGGTTTCCGGTATAAGGGTTATAATAACGTGACATAGCCATGCCCGTACCTGTAAAATAGCACTCTACAGCATTGTCAATCAGCTCTATGGCACGTGCCACATTCTGCACCGGCAGATTGCCTGGAACATACATACCTCCGTTGTCCGGCTTTTCATCAACAGCAGAGTCATTACTGCAAGCCACTAACGTCAATAAGAGCAAAGTCAATAAAGTAAATAAATTTTTCATTATATTCATACAATTAGTTTCTTCAGTCCCCATCTCTCCCCTCATAAGATACAAAAGAAGATAAAGAGGGAAAAACAAAAAAATTAAATATCAGCAGTTTGTCACTCCATTGTGATGTCACGCAGCACCAGTTTGTTCTCATCGCCGTTCTCTTCTCCTTAAAGACACCAATAGTCAACATTACATCTTCTCCGTTGAACTGAGACAAATCATAGACAAAATCGGCATATGCCTCCGGATCCCCCCTTTCCTCCGGCCTGATGGATAAATTTCCAGCAACCGTCGGCAGCAGCCTCAGCAAACTGAGCCGTATGGGATGCAGGTGCCAAATGTACGACAGTTCCGTCCATACGGATAGCTGTCACCTTGAAGAAGGTAGCATTCGTTCCACTGAAGTTGCGAGTCTTCAATGTCATCCTATCACACCCAGACACAATGGAGAATTTGGCATAGAAATAAGATTCGGGAACGGTGGTACTTACGTTGTTTCCGCTACGTGTCTTTATCAGATAACCTTCGGAAGGGAATACCTCAGGATCTTTACTGAGCGGCATATACGACCACTCGGCACAAATATGGTCCACCTCGCGCCATGCACGATAGGCGTCCACATAGTTATCGCGATTTCCTTCAACAGGACTCAAGCCAGTGAACTTCAACTTCATTTGCGGCATGGTAGAGCGTACCATTTCCCGGGTCATCTTCCAACCATCCAACTCTTCGACCGATGTTCCGGGCAACCAGCCCCATCCTTCAATGGCTTCTTTAGCAAAAGCGATGCGGCGCAATACCAACTGCTTCCAGTAATCACCAGTCTGAGCACGGAATGTACCGATGGCAATGATTACTTCCTTACCGATGTATTTGCTCAAATCTACCGGAACAGAAGTGTAATTTTCCGAGGCATAGGTTCTGACATCACCCACCATCTCAGCCTTCGGATCGGCAGCAGTCAGGTCTACCACCTGCACGCCATAATATACCGGAGCAGCTTCGTCGGCACTGTGCGTACGGATTTGGAGGGTCATCATGTAGTTATCTTCTGTAATCAGCTTGCTTCCGAATACAAAGGAATCGAACATCTCCAAGTCAGCAGGATTCTTGCGGTCCTCTTCATTGTTGCGAATGCGGAGAGTGGTTCCTTCGTTCTGCTCTTCCCAGTCGCCACGGAAGTCCATTGTACACATGTAGTTACAAGCCCAATCCCAGTGGGGATAGCTTTCGGCGTTTCGTCCACCGCGGTATTCGTTATAATACCATTTTTCTGCAGCTTTCAAATCATCAAGAGTTAGTCCGCGCAATATTTCCGTCCCACCCATGCGAACTTCTATAGTGGCAATGCCATCCACAAAGTCAGCTATAGCTACCTTCTTCGCGATGGAAGCATAGCCTGCTTTGGTAAAAGTAACGGTGTAGTCTGCCAATGGCAAATTACCAATTTCAAATGTACCGTCGCTTCCGGTGGTGGCAGTCTGTGTGGAGCTGATGCTGACCGTCACTCCTTCCAACGGAGTATTTCCCTTTCCTGCATCAACTACTTTTCCTTTGATTTTTTGCGGCTGCATACTCCATTTTAGGGCTGACTTCAGCCACTTCTTCTTCATTGAATTTTCCTGCCACAACGGTAACACTTACCGTCTGGTAATCGGCTTTCGTAAATGTAATGATATGTGTACCTATTGAAATGTTTTCGAGTGTATATACACCCTGCGAATTTGTCGTGGCCTGAGGACCGTCCGGTGCAGCCGTTATACCGGAACCATCGACTAAAACTGTGACCCCTTCAAGAGGGGAAGATAAATCATCTGTGACGACACCCGTCACTTTTCCATAAGATAAAGCCTTTCCGCTCGTATCATCGTCCGAACAAGAGCTCGCCATGATGACCATACTTATAAGCATGGCCATCAGTCCAAAAACTTTCAGCTTTTTCAACTGTTTCATAGCTTAAATTATTAATTAGAAGTTAATATAACAAAGGAACCGATGCCAATCGCCCACATCAGCCTCAGGGTGTTACAAACCGCCCCTTTAGTTGCAAATTTGATTCCATATGGGTTAATTTTAGGATTAATTTGGGTATAATAGCATAAAAAAAACATTAATCTAGATCATTTTAACCCATAAAAGAAAGTACAGATTTCGCCTAACACTTTAAGCCACCAAAATAGTGCCGCGAATAAAACAATTATCGTATAAGTCCTACTAAATTTTTATTTTCAACAGCCCATTTGTCCTCATTTAGCATATTGAATTCATTGATTTTGGAAGCCTAATTATCAGAGGAGAAATAATGAGCTATCTCAGTATACGACTGCGATAGCCTACATATGTGCCTGAACTCAAAAATATTTTATAAATACTTTTCAATTGCATATAAGAAGAACCACAAGAACTCCAGGAAAGCAGACTGAAAAATAAAAGAAAAAACAAAGACAGAAAATACCGGATGCAACATATCGGGAAAGCTAATTCCAATAAAGGCTGAAAGGAGTAGGGTAATCTTCCCCGTATGTTTTTTGTATTCTGCCACAAATCTTTGATAAGTACTAATAGCAGCATTTTCATGCTTAAGCATGAAAAGTGACTTGATGCAACAAGACAAGGCTGTTTCGTTCACCGGATCAATATTGAATTCCGCTTCAGCCAAGCTCATAGCTTCCGAATAATCCTGAGCCTCAAAAGCCTCTTTCATCAACTGTAAAACAAGTACTTCCAGGCGGCACTCCACATCTTGCTTAAAACCGTCGAACAACGGATCGTCCATAAAGCCGACAAACTTGCCACGCCCTACAATATGCAGGAACTCTTGCCGACAATCCTCTACCCGGTTTTCAGCAACTATCGCCATAAAACGCAGATAGTCACAATAAAAGACAGAAGACAGCGTGAAACGAAAACATCCTTTCTCATAAACCAGTTCTATACCATCCAGTTCTTTCAGAATCTTGCGCAAATGATTGATGGCTACTCCACGCGAGTTTTTCACTTTATCTTTTGGCTTGTCGGGCCATATCAAGTCGCTCAGTTGTTTGGAAGAAATTCCGTTGGCATCGCTATAACGCAAAATGAGACAGAATATTTGTTTGATACGCAAGGAAAACATATAAGAGATGTTACGACCACTCCGGTCGAAAACGGAAAAATCACCGAATAAATACATACAGTTGGCAGTTCTCGCATCTACTGCCTGCCTCTCCATCTTAGTGATATCAGAAGCATCAGGAAGCTGTTCCTTGTCTTGTCTTACAGCTTTACCGACCTCGCCCTTACCGGAGTTTCGACGCCACTTGTACACTATCCATACGCCTCCACCAACTACAGCCGCGACCGCCAGCACTAGCCATACACGTGAAACACTTCCTCCACCGTTATTCGCAATATATTTTTCAAGAGAAACCGGTGGAAAGAGTAACGAATAAACAGAAAATTTGGAAGAGACGTCATCACGTGTTTCCTGCACGGTCAAAAAGCCTGCTTAAACGCTCGTTATAATAAAGACGAGCATTTGTCGTAATTTTATCAGAGTAAATGGGGATGGAATCACCCAATATCTGACAGCTGCCATCTTTTACAAGAAAACGATAGAGACGCAAAAACGAGTTAGACACACTCTCGGGATAACGCAAGACATAAAAACAAGAATCATTCTGTATCAGCATATCCTGCACCGGCACCACATTGGGCTGCCCTTCCGAAATATCCCAAAGTTTCTGCACATGCATCTCTTCCAAATCCACCTTATAAAGATCGTGAAAATAACGGCGGCCTATTACCTGGTCACCCGACTCATTACCCATACCGCCAAAAATATAGACAGAATGGTTACTGTCCAAATAACCGGCCGAAGAGAAATAACGGGGACAAAGAAAATCACCGGATAGAGAGCCAAGTGTATCCCAACGCGCTTCTTCCGGATCGAATATATAGAATTTATTATTGTAATACATATTGCCGAAACCACCGAAGATGGTGTAACGCTTGCGGACTGCATCATAATAGGAACAATGATGATGCAACTGCATGCTGAGCCGGCTGTAGCTCTCTACTCTCCAGCCCAACGTATTCAGGTCCAGACTTGCTATCATAGGCTCCGCATCCCCATTCTCTGTATATACCTCGTAGACATATAACCTTTCACTGGCACTGTCAAAGAAACTACCGGCAAGAAACAACTTCACAGGACACCGTTCGGTAAAAGCCTTGGCAGAAATATTTCCCGTCTCCACATTGTAAACAAACAACGAATCACGATTGAAATAATAAATCTCATTTCTACCAATATTATAACAAGAACCTGCTTCTGAAGCCGACGCAAAACCGCCCTCCCGCTTCCAGTGAAAGGCCTCATTAATCAGCCACACCGGATTTTCCACTTTACCGTAAAGAATCCCTTCCCGGTCACAAACCGATTCTCCTTCCGCCTCATCCAAGGGAAACGTGTAAGTGTGGTCAGCATGCACAACCAACTTATCAATAGCTATCTCTGGAACGTCAATAATGTGGTCGCTCTTACCGAACACTATTTTCGGGCTGAACTCATCGGCAAGTGCCACACCCTTGCATACTTTTTCCTGATCATGAATCTTGAGAGTAATCTCATCCTGCTTCAAGTTAAAGGCTATCTTCACCCTGAACCAATGGGATTTCATTGCTCCAGCCTTATTGACAGGCAAGGCTATCAACACACACTTCCCCTCTTGATTCAAACGGAACAAGATATCATTGCCACGAAAATCAAAAAAAAAGATTGAAAATCTGTCCTTCATCCTTCCCCTTAACACGCAAGACATAACCGACGCTCTCGGTAGAATACAAAGCTATATTGAACTCCAAGTCAAAATAGTCTCTGAAAGAAGGATAACTATGAGCAAACACATCATAGGATGTTCTTTGATCGATAGGACTGGCTGCGCCACGAAATCTTAATCCGTATGCGGAAACCAGTTGGGTAGTGCAAAGGCCAATTATAAAAATGATATATCTATACAAGTGTACCATTAGGTTTCATTTAAGGTTATGCAATACCATCATCAAACACCAGCCAACATTTATTAACAAATGATGGGAAGATTGGAATGCAAATATATTAAAATATAAACGAACGAAAAATATTTTCTTTGAAAAAGTAATATATCATACAGTCACAAGACTTTCCAAACGGATGTTGAATAAATTTATACTAAATGAAAAGACAATATTCGTAAGAGAAAAGATTATGGAGGTAATGACTGCAAATACCGAAATGACGGCAGTAACCTACAGTACATAATGACAATATAAGAAACTAAAAGTCCGTATCATCTCAGTGCCCATAAAGGCAGCAGATGTACGGGCTTGATGAAAAGCAGACACAAAGGAGATTACATGAACTGCATGAAGAAAAGCTATGATGCAGGTACTCCCATCGCAATTCCTCGGCCATATTCCTGCATATCACCGCAAATATGCAATACCAGGCCATATTGATGGGCATCATCGTTGATACGTACCCAAGAGTTAGCCGTATCGTCGAAATGGAAGAAACCATATTGCCCGTTGATTACGCCATCAGATAGATGGCAGGATAATCATTACCCGGCTTTGCCTTGCCGAAACCAAAAGTATAGATGGTACGTACCTTATCCAAAACACGGAAATCAAATTTTTCTGAAGCGGCAGAGCAGTACAAACCATCATAAGCTGCAATCCACAAATCTTTTTCACGACCAGGAGTAGCATAGATACGGTCTTGCCCTCCACGCGGATCTCCTCTTCGTATGGTAGCACCGGCATTACCGCATTGGACCCTTTAACCGTTAAATTCAATGTGTCAGCATGAAAAGTCATCTCACCATCCTCACTGCTATACAATATTTCGGCCACAGCATCTACAGCATAAAAACGTCGGGAGTCCACCTTATCTGCTATGACGCGGATATTCTTAGGCAAACCACGGCAAACTTGCCAAGCCCCCCTTATCACGAGTCAGATAAGCCTTCGAGCGGTCGGGGGTTCAAATCCAAGAAGAACCGTCTGCTGCCACGGTGATATGCCCATTACGAGACTTCTCCGTTGGAACGGTGGCACACATAGTCCAGCGTCTGCCCCCATCTTCTGAATATGAGATAGTCTTTGCATCCGGCTGATGGCCGAACAGTGTACCAACCCTGACTATCAAATCCTGCTTCAGCCAGGCGCCTGTCACTCCATTCGTATTTCCGAAATGAGGATTGGCATGGCTGCCCAACGAATCGGGTCGATTGAGGTCGAAATGCGTAAAGCCACCATAATCACCGATACCGGAAATCAGGCGCGCCCCTTTTTGGGGAGCATAAAGTTCGAGAGACACGGTTTCTTCGATACTGGCAGACATGATACTCTATTTCACCGGTCCCCACGTTCTACGGCAGAGAGGTTGAAGGTTTCCCAACCACCGAGACCGGTGGTAAACATGGCATCTTCAGCGTCGACAGGATCTATCTCAATATCGAACATCCAATGCAGGAGGGGGACTTTTTGTATAGGGAGCCTTAGAATAATCATACGCATATCTTGTCTTGAAAATTGGTTTCCAGTTCTTGCTACCGTCGACTGTACGGAACATCTCATCACTCTTATAACTGTGTTTGCCCCCAACTGTGCATACTGGCAATCATATATTTCGGATTACAAGCGTCCACTGATACAACCGCATAGCCAAATCCCGCCTTTTCGCCACCAGGCAGTCTGACGGGAGAAATGTCTGTCCATTTGCCTTTACGGATATCGTATTTCCACACACCTCCATCCCCCCATCTGGCTTGGACCGGAAGTATCCCCATACGTCAGAATCAATTGCCCGTTACTTATCAAGACCATATACGTGGGGCGGTACTGCACTGGCTGTCCCCCAACCGGCTGCCAACTTTCACCATAGTCGTGGCTAACGAACAGATTTTCCTTACCCTCAATGACACTGCCACATAAATATTACGGGTATCACGCTCATCTTTAGCATCTTGTACATCGTAAGCAATGCCACTGCCGCGATTCCCCCATGCGGCACGGTCGGCAAGATTGAACTTCTCGGAAACATCCGAGAAAGACGCTGCCCGTGCCCAACTCCTCCCCTTATCCGTACTGCGCCACAAGCCATGCAAACGGGTTCCCATATAAATGATATTCACATTCTGCGGGTCTACCATCATCCGTTCCCCATTACCACGCCCATTCTCGTTGCCACCCATCGTAAAAGGCACATCAACACGAGCAAAGGTTCTGCCACCATCATAAGAACAGAGTATGGCCCCATTAGAGCTACTGGTATACGTACCGCAGGCAATATACACGTTCTATGGATTCTGCGGGTCAATAGCAATGCTCTCCACCCCCTGCAGATTGCTTTCATCCAGACTTATCCAGTCCAACAAGGGCATCCACTGGCAGGAAACAGCATCCCACCGATAGGCCCCTTCCATATCGGTACGCTCTTCCATTCGTAAGAAACGGAATTCACCGGAGATATATCTTGGGCAAGCATTGACATGCCCCCAGCATCAAACTTATTCCTACTAAAAACAACTGTCTTTTCATAAGCATCAGAGTTCTAAAACAAACATTCTTGATATTTTCTTCAAAGATAGGAATATTTCATTGATATTTCAGACTGAAGCTTCTGTTACAGTGTACATATAGCACTAACAACCAACATTTTAATAAAAGCAAGAAACTAAATTAAACCATAAAAATATTAAAACGACACCTATCACAGTTCTTCTCTCCAACAGTTTTTGTAACAACAATGCAACATATATGACACAAAAACACAACACGCATGCCCGAACTTTGTCACCGACAAATCATTCGACAACAACAGATTATGAAACAAAAAAGTGCATTGACAGTACTGATTGCCCTGCTGCCATTGGCCGCAACTGCCCAGACGCCCTCCATCAACGGGAACGGAAAAAAGATTGAAAAGGAGAAAATGGAAAGCAAAGACTACCTGCCAAAAATCCACGGAACCATCCGCGCCAAATACGAATATCAGACCACCATGGGTGCAGGACGTTTCGAAGTACGCAATGCCCGCGTCAGCGTGACGGGTAACGTATTGCCCAGCGTAGCCTACAAAGCAGAAATAGACCTCTCCGACGAAGGTCAAATCAAGATGCTGGATGCCTACGCCCGGCTTTTCCCGACAAAAGGACTGACAGTCACCACCGGACAAATGCGCGTCCCCTTCACCATCGACGCCCACCGCTCACCGCACCAGCAATACTTCCCCAACCGGTCGTTCATCGCCAAGCAAGTGGGCAATGTACGGGACGTGGGGTTCATAGTAGGATATACCCTGCCCACCAATATACCTATCACCGTGGAAGGAGGACTTTTCAACGGTTCCGGCCTGACCAATCAAAAAGAATGGCATAAAGAAGTGAATTATTCTGCCAAAGCCCAATTTCTTTTCACCAAAGGGCTGAACCTGACACTGAGCATACAGAGCATCCAACCGGAAGAAATACGGGTGCAATCGTACGACATCGGCGCTTACTATGAGTCCGACCGCTTCCATATCGAAGCGGAATATCTGTACAAGCAATATTCCGACAATGCTTTCAAAGATGTGCAAGCCGTAAACACATTCATCAATTACGACCTTCCGCTGCGTAAAATATTCAATAAAATGTCTTTCCTGCTACGCTACGACATGATGACAGACCAAAGCGACGCCAAGACCACCGATGAAGAAACCGGCGCATTGGTCACCACCGACTACAAACGCCAGCGGCTGACAGGCGGTATCACCTTCAGCCTCAGTAAAGCATTCCGCACAGACCTGCGCCTGAATTATGAAAAATATTTCTATGCCAACAGCAGTATTGCAAAAGAATCTGAACAAGACAAAATAGTATTGGAATTAATGGTACGATTCTAAAAAAATTACATATCTTTGGAATAAGCAAATTGATGTATGACAAATCCGCTTATTCCGGGCATCACTGCCGCAGAACAAGACGTGTTGTATCAAAAGCTAAATGAATACAACCAGAAAAAAGCTTCTTTCAAAGAGGTAGGCGCCTATCTTGTGGTATTGCCAAGAGCAGATTGTCCCCGATATTCACTTTGGATTTACTCCCCTCTGCCCGAAAGGCAATCCATATTTTACATATTCGACCTGAGCGAGGATATACACGAAGCCTTACGAATGGCAAGCACCTTATGTTACTACTCCCCCCGTCCTCTGTCGTTAGTGGAGTATAATGCCAAACGAATGCAGAATAAGGGCGACGATATTATCTCGTTCGGCAAATATCACGGACATTATCTGCACGAAATCCTGCGGATAGACCCTGGCTATCTCACCTGGATAGCTTTCAAGTTCACTCCCCGAATTCCTAAACAGGAACGCTTCGCACAAATCGCCCGGATATACCATTCCGTATACATTGACATCCTGCAACGGAAAGCCAAGCAACCGCCTGCCGGACGCTTTCTCGGGAAAGAAGGGGAAAAAGTGACAGATCTGACCCTGACCGTTCTCAGTGTCCGGCTGGAGGACGACCCCTACAAGACACAAGTCAGGGGTACGACCCCTTACTTCTATGTCCGGCAAATACTAAGGCTGAAAGACACCTCCGGAAATCTTGTGACTTTCCGCGTCAACTCCCGCACGGCAAGCAGGCATTCGTGCCAACTATCCGCTGTGGAACATGCTTACCGGATGGACGAAACCGTCCATATAGCCTCGGCACGCATTGCCGGTACGTACACCATCGGAAAAAACAAATGGACGCGACTTAATTATGTAAAATTTCATCCATAAGACCGAATCCGGTCAAAAATTCCATTTCAAACATCAATTCATCCACCCCTTACCGAAAAGAAACCCGTATTTTTGCTCCATACATATTTAAATACGTAATGCCATGAAAAAACAAACTGCACTTTGGTGCTTATCCCTCCTATTGGTGATGGGAGCCTGCACCACATCCTCCTCCCGGAAAACGGCCGGAGAATGGGCAAAAGTACCCGGAATACTAAAAAATATCGTACCGCCCGTATTCGCCGATACTGTTTATGATGTAACCGACTACGGAGCAAAGAGCGATACAACTTTCGACAGCTGTCCCGCCATCCTCCAAGCCATCAGTCATTGTAACACGAACGGTGGCGGTACCGTACTCATTCCCGCAGGAAATTATTTCATCAAAGGAGCCATCACGCTGAAAAGTAACATAAACCTGCACATCGCCGAAGGAGCACGTCTGGAATTCTCTACCGAAGCCGCCGACTACCTGCCTATGGTACTGACAAAATGGGAAGGAACAGAATGTTTCAACTACTCCCCCTTTATCTACGCATACCAATGTACGAATGTCGCGGTAACCGGCAAAGGAACTATCGACGGAAACGGTTCGGTGACTTTCAACGGCTGGCATGCCATACAGGGTCCTGCCGTAGACCGCCTGCGCCAGATGGGTATCGATTCCGTTCCTGTATACCAACGCGTATTCGGAGAAGGACACTATCTGCGTCCCTGTATGATACAATTTTACGGTTGCAAGAACGTATTGGTAGAAGATTTAAAAATTTACGATTCTCCCTTCTGGATCATTCATCCCGTATTTTGCGACAACGTAACCGTACGGAATGTATATATCGACAGCAACAATTACAATAATGACGGCTGCGACCCGGAATCCTGCACCAATGTACTGATAGAAGGTATGGATTTCAACGTTGGTGACGATGGCATCGCTATCAAATCAGGGCGCGACCAAGACGGCTGGCGCATCGGTCAGGCTACGGAAAATGTTATCATCCGCAACTGTCATTTCGCACGTTGGGCCATCACTGTCGGAAGCGAAATGTCGGGCGGAGTACGGAATATCTATATTGAGGACTGCAAGATAGACAGTTGCCGCAACGGTATATATTTCAAGTCCAACCCGGACAGAGGCGGCTATTTCGAAAACCTGAATATGCGGCGCATCGAAGCCGATGTCTGCCTGTGGGGTGTTATCAATTTCCGCACGAACTACCACGGATACCGGGGTGGCAATCATCCTACACTATTCCGCAACATCTGCATTGAAGATGTAACCTGCAACCGCGTGGACAGCGTAGCGCTCATGGCTAACGGACTGCCTGAAGCTAAACTGCACAACATCACCCTGCGGAACATCAACGTGAAAAAAGCTCCCAAAGCGATACAAATGGAGAATGTGGTGAACCTGACGCTGGACAATGTAGTAGTAAACGGAGAAAAAGTAACTGCCCCCTGATTACTTCTCTCCAACTGGCGGACGCTTACGCCAATCGTCTTTCCGGTAGCTGTCCGGATAAACCGTTTTGTCTACAATCTCCCCGCCTTTGGTACGAATCCAGGTAGTGAATGTGCGGACGTTTTCTTTCATCAGAATAACACGGGCACCATTCGGCAGGTGGTTATACTCCGTATTTCCACCTGTAAAACGCCCGTAAGCCAACAGGATGCCGTGCCACATAACGGAATAATCATTATCATGGTCGTGCCCCACAAAGGTACCCATTACATCACCGGCTTCTTTCATGGCGGCAAACATGCCGGTATTCAAGAGCGGAGCACAAGCCTTTTCCATACGCGTGCCTATCAATATGGCACTCTCATCAGCCGCAGCCTGATTATATTCGGGTAGGGGAATATGGAAAAAAGCCAGGGCAGGCAAAGGCTTTCCACCATTTCTTTCCGTATAAGCAGCGCTCTGGCTACGATACCAGTTTACCTGATCAAGGGTAAACCAGGCATATCCTTTCACATCCGGCAACCGGGAGTAGGAGTGCGAATCCATACAATACAACAAAGCTGCATCACGATTACTGTCGGAAGCCTGCAATGCAAGCACGTAGTCGGGGGAATCGGCCTCACCTCTTTCCGGCTGAATATTATAAGGAACAGAGCGAACGACATCATATAATTCGGCACGCGTCTTATCCTGTTCATTATCATGGTTGCCAAAAGTCACAACAAAAGGAATTTTGCGGGAAGAAGCACAAGCAAGTACCGTACGCATGGCTGTTTCTGCCGGCTTCGCATACACCACGTCACCGGTAAATACAACCAGGTCGGGATGTTCTGCATCAAGCACTTCATTGATACGCTTCAAGGCAATATCCGAGGCAGGATTACCATATTGGAAATGCACGTCGGTAAACTGCACTATTTTGAATTCCCCGTTTTTATCGAATTTCAAGGGCTTTATCTGCGCCCGGCAGAACATTACGGACAGCAGTACCATACAAAGGGTCAAAGCAAATTGTTTCATAGTATTTTCTGATTTTGATTCGGAGTTCGTTTATTCTTTAACTATCAAGACAGTTGCATAAGCCGATATTCCCTCTTCCCGTCCTGTAAAGCCCAACTTCTCCGTAGTGGTAGCCTTCACGGATACATCGTCTTCATCAATCCCCAACACAGCAGAAAGAGTCTGCTGCATGGCGGGTATATGAGTTTTCAACTTGGGTCGTTCCGCACAGATTGTCGCATCAATATTACCAACGGAATACCCTTTACTACCTATCAGGTCCACCGTTTTCTTCAACAATATCTTACTATCTATATTTTTAAATTCGCCTGCCGTATCGGGAAAGTGATAGCCTATGTCGCGCATATTCGCCGCACCCAGCAATGCATCGCAAATAGCATGTATCAGCACATCTGCATCCGAATGTCCCAAGAGACCTTTCTCATGCTCCAGGCGTACACCACCCAACCAAAGTTCTTTATCTGTCACCAGCCGGTGAACATCAAAGCCAAAACCAACACGTATCTTCATATCTTTTCAATTATATAATAAACGTGCTAAAGTAGGCATTATTCACTATCGGCTCAAAGATATTCTGCTATTTTTCCTTAATGAGAGGGATTACGTACCTAAATACAAACAGCAAGTCTTACAGCCTAATACAAAGAGTATGAAAGAGCTGACGAAATCAGCGGATATGAAAATCGAGCAGCTTTTTCCCCGCCTAAATAACCTTGCAAATGCTGACCGACACTGACGGGTCCTACTCCGGCAGGGGTACCTGTAAACAGTAAATCACCAATCTTCAAAGTCATAAAACGACTGACATAGGCTATTATATCGTCTATCTTGAAAAGCATGTCTGCCGTATTGCCACGTTGTACTTCACGGCCATCTATATCGAGATGGAAATCCAAATTCTGCAAGTCTCCACCGGCTTGTTCCAAAGAAATGAACGTACCGATAGCTGCTGAGTTGTCAAACCCTTTGCACAGCTCCCACGGGTTACCGGCTTCACGGAATTTCCGCTGCAAGTCACGGGCTGTAAAATCAATGCCTACCGTCACCGCATCATAATAACGATGCGCAAAACGGGGAGCTATATTCTTACCTAACCGACAAATACGTACCACAACTTCCGTTTCGTAATGAACTTCATGGGAGAAGTCGGGAACAAAAAACGGCTTGCCGTCTTTCAAAATAGCCGAGTCGGGTTTCATGAAGATAACAGGTTCACTATTCTCCTGAGTATGCCCAAGCTCCTTATTGTGCTGTGCATAATTCATCCCTACTGCTATGATCTTCATCACCTTATCTCATTAAAATTCAAACGGTTAAACATTACTGCCAGATGTGCATACAACGAAGTGTTCTGAACCACTATATCTTCCGGCACACGGATACGGAACGGAGTAAAATTCCATACGGCTTTAATGCCGCCTGCCACCATCGTATCCGTAATTTTCTGCGCAATCTCAATAGGTACTGTCAGCACACCGATATTGACGTCATATGCCTGCATTTTCTCTTCAAAATCATCGGAATGATAGATTGGAATGCCATTCAATGCTGTCCCTACCAAATCGGGATTTACATCAAATGCTGCCACAATCTCCAGACCGAAATGGTTCAAACCGGAATCTCGCAGCAATGCACCACCCAAACTTCCCACACCGAAAAGAAATGCTTTATGTATATTGGTAAATCCCAAAAAATCTTCCAGCACGGCAATCAGCGTATCTATCTCATACCCCACACGGGTACGGCCGGAAATATTGACATATGACAAGTCCTTCGCTATCTGAGAGGCATCAATATTGATTTCTTTGGAAATTTGAGTAGAAGAAACGAAACGCTCCCCTCTTTTTCTAAGCAATTTTACATTGGAAAGATACCACGGAAGCCGGCGCAAGGTAGGTTCCGGCACCTTTGTAGAGTCTTTCTTTTGTAACTGACTGTTCATAGCTTTTCCTTTAAGTTCTCAATATTATGACTGACAAAAGTAGTGCTTTTTTTTTCCAATCTATAATATATCTATGACAAAAGGTTAACATTATTTCTACCTGTGATTGCAAAGTTCCTTGTAAAACCGTATTTTTGGACTCCTTTTGTGAGAAAATTAAAACAAGTATATATGGCTAAGAAACCAAAAAGAGAACGATTGGAAAGACAGGCTGAATGTAGTGTATTCAACCAACCCCGACTTCAAATACGAATTGGACGATGAAGAAGAGCAAACCACTCTCCAACCGTCCCAACAACGTCTGCGCGTACAATTGGACCGCAAGAACCGGGGCGGTAAAGTTGTAACTCTCGTTACCGGATTTATCGGTACGGAAGACGATTTGAAAGAACTGGGCAAATTCCTTAAAAGTAAATGCGGTGTGGGAGGAAGCTCCAAAGACGGAGAAATCATTGTACAAGGAGACTTTAAGCAAAAAGTACTGGAATTACTAAAGAAAGAGGGGTATACACAGACCAAAACGGTGGGATAACTCACTGCTGCTTTAAAAACATAATAAAGAAAAACGGTCGCTATGGATATTTCCATGCGACCGTTTCCATATATTTACATCCGTACGGAATTATTCAGCACGCAAAGTGAAACGCTTGAAATCAACGATTTTCAATTCAGGGTCAGCTTCTTTCAGCACTTCTCTTACAGTCTTCTTGCCATCCATGATATCTTCCTGGTTCAGCAGGCAAACTTCTTTCAGGAATTTACCCAGACGACCTTTAGCAATATTCTGAATCATCTGTTCCGGCAGGTGTGCAGCTTTTTCAGCAGAAACTGTAGCAATGATTTCTTTTGCCTTTGCCACGTCCTCAGCTGTAATCCAACCTTTAGCCATGTTGCTTTCCATGTGGTCTTCGCTGTCAACGTGAGCAGGGTTGATGCCGGCTTTCTTCAAAGCAGCCTCAACAGCCTTCTGTACTTGTTCGGCTTTTGTCTTCTCGATAGCAACTTCGATTTCTTTCTGCTTAACTTCTTCAGAAACACCGTCTTCGTCGATAGCCAGCGGATTCATGGCAGCAATCTGCATGGCCACTTGCTTAGCCAACTGTTCGTCAACTTTCTTGTTGAAAGCAACCATGGTGCAAAGACCGTTTCTGTTCATGTGGTTGTACACAACCGTAGTTGCACCCTCTACAGTCAGATAACCGTCGAGTTCCATCTTCTCGCCTGTGATACCGCTACGGTCGGTTACTGCATCCTGTACAGTACCGTTACCCATCGGCAGGGCTTTTACTTCATCCAACGTCTTGCACTTATTGGCAACGGCAAGGTCAAGGATATCCTGAGTCAGTTTCACGAAGTCGGCATTCTGAGCTACGAAGTCGGTTTCGCACTTCAAAGCGATGATAACGGCAAAGTCACCGGTAGTCTTAGCCAAAACGCAGCCTTCAGAAGCCTCACGGTCTGAACGCTTAGCAGCAACAGCCTGTCCTTTTTTACGGATAATTTCCATTGCCTTATCGAAATCGCCTTCTGCATCGTTCAATGCATTCTTGCAATCCATCATACCAGCACCGGTCATTTTACGGAGCTTGGTTATATCAGCCATACTTACAGCCATACTATCTTTCCTTTATATTTTAGTTAATAAATATCGTTCTAAAAAGCGAAAAAGAGCTGAGAATAGAGAATTGAGAATTGCTGTAAAGTAACTCTCAACTTTCAATTCTCAACTCTCCACTATGAATTAAGCCTCTTCGTCTTCCTTAATGAAAGCGGCAGCTTTAGCTGCGTTGATTGCTTCCTCGTCAGACTTGTCGAGTCTTGCTTTTGTAGCTTTCTTCTTGCCTTTGTTGGCAGGAGCCTCACCGGCAGCTTCCATGTCTACCTTCTCAGCCTTGCGTTCTTCCAAACCTTCCTGCATAGCAGCGCAGCAAGCATCCAAGATAACTTCTACCGACTTGGTAGCGTCATCGTTTGCCGGAATAACGAAGTCGATATTCGTAGGATCGGAGTTGGTATCAACGATACCGAATACGGGAATACCCAAACGGTTGGCCTCACGCACGGCAATGTTCTCCTTCATGACGTCTACTACGAACAAAGCAGAAGGCAGACGGGTCAAGTCGGCGATGGAGCCCAGCGTCTTGTCCAACTTGGCACGTTGACGGGAGATTTGCAGGATTTCTCTCTTAGAGAGGTTAGAATAAGTACCATCGTTAGTCAGCTTATCGATAGTAGCCATCTTCTTCACAGCCTTACGGATGGGGGGGAAGTTGGTGAGCATACCGCCCGGCCAACGCTCGATTACATAAGGCATGTTCACAGAAGCAGCTTTCTCAGCTACCACCTGCTTAGCTTGTTTTTTAGTAGCAACAAACAGGACTTTCTTTCCTGATTTCACGATTTGCTTCAAGGCTTCGGCAGCCTCGTCAATTTTAGCAACCGTCTTGTTGAGGTCAATGATATGAATACCATTGCGCTCCATGAAGATATAAGGAGCCATTGCAGGGTTCCACTTTCTTTTCAAGTGACCGAAGTGACAACCGGCTTCCAATAATGTATCAAAATTAGTTCTTGACATTTTGTTTTAATCTTTAAATCGTTTACTTTCTTTTTTGTTTTTCCTAAACCAACCGCCGGGTAGCCTTGCCAAAAGAAGAGTCCCGGTAGTTTAGATGCTAAACGCTTTTTTCCGTTGAGAGTTGAGAGTCAGCAGTCGAGATTTAAGCAACTTGTCCGCCCCAACCGTTCTCCAACTCTTAACGTTTACTGAACTGGAATCTACGACGAGCTTTCGGCTGTCCCGGTTTCTTACGTTCAACAGAACGGGGATCGCGAGTCATGAAGCCTTCAGCACGGAGAGCAGCTTTATCTTCAGCATTGATTTTCACCAAAGCGCGAGCAATTGCAAGACGCAATGCCTGAGACTGTCCGGTGAAACCGCCACCGCAGAGGTTTACTTTGATGTCGTACTTTTCAGCAACACCCAGCTTGTTCAACGGTTGTTTAACTACATACTGAAGAATGCTTGATGGAAAGTACTCTGCGAGGTCTCTCTTGTTAATAGTAATCTTTCCAGTACCTTCGCTTACGAAAATACGTGCAATTGCACTTTTACGTCTGCCTAATGCATTTACTACTTCCATTATCTCTTATTTAAGTGCGTTAATATCAATCATTTTCGGGTTCTGAGCATCATGTTTGTGCTCGCTGCCGGCATATACATACATATTACCCAGCAATTTGGCGCCCAACTTATTTTTAGGCAGCATACCCTTTACTACTTTTTCTCAGCAACTTGTCATCACCGTTCGGTTTTGCCTGCAAACGAGCAGGAGTGATTTCTCTCTGACCGCCGGGATAGCCTGTGTATGACAGATATACCTTGTCATTCCACTTGTTACCGGTTAATTTTACTTTGTCGGCATTGATAATGATTACATTATCGCCGCAATCTACGTGAGGAGTAAAGTTAGGTTTATACTTTCCTCTCAACAGTTTCGCAACTTTTGCGCCCAGGCGACCCAGTACTTGGTCGGTGGCATCGACGATGACCCATTCTTTAGTCACTGTAGCTTTGTTTGCAGAAATGGTCTTGTAACTTAAAGTATCCACTCTTAATTGTTTTTTAAATGTTACTACTAAATTTTTGCTTCACCACGAATCAACCGCCTCGGACAAAGGGAGATTAATCCGCTATGAATTAAATGCTTATCCTTATGAGATAATAATCGGCTTGCAAAGGTACGGATTTTCTTATAACTGGCAAACGTTTTCTTCTTTTTTTTGATTTGCACTTGGCTGATATACAACAAAAAGAAATTCTCTTCCGAGGAAATACAGATTTCCTCGGAAGAGAATTTCAAAAGTTCCCGCCCGCACACGCAAACACTTATAAACAGAAAATTTTCCGGATTTGCGCAAGGGACATAAAACAACATTCGTTTTATACTACCGAACAATGTCTACCGGAAACGCAGATGGCATATTTGCCCGTTTCCATGTTTCATGGAACGATGTATTCAGTTCATTTCCGTTTAGATCTTTTTGCGATAAAGTATTTCAGGTACATCACACCTCCCTCACCCATTTCAAATTCAAGGATATTGTCCTTATTATCCAACATAGGCAGATGGATGTTCCTCTCGATACTTTCCTTATAGGCTGTACCCGATATTTGCCGATAGGTACCATACCCCGTAATAATGGCATCTGCACCGGGCCGTATCGTGAAGTTAACAATGCGACCGTCATCGCTCAGTACCTTAAATGTATTACTCGGCTTCAATGTTCCGGGAATTTCCGGATTTTCAGACACATAATGACACAACTGCCAAATACCTTCCAGATGCGCCGGCTCAAAAGTAGCCTTATCCTGCGCCCGGACTCCTGTTACCGCAAGCAGCACCACTGCCAGCATGGTAAAGAAATAATTCTTTTTCATATTCGTATGATATTGGTTAACGCTATGCCATTCCTATTGACACAAATATAAAGATTTATTTCGAGAAAATAACAGTTTATCCGATAAAAAAGCCCGCATAAACCAAAGTTTATGCGGGTTTATCCGTCAAGGATATTTTATTTCGTTCTTCGGCGGTTAGAACTCCGCATTGCGCGGAGTGCGCGGGAACGGTATCACGTCACGAATGTTAGTCATACCGGTTACAAACAGCAACAGACGTTCAAAGCCCAATCCGAAGCCTGAGTGCGGGCACGTACCAAACTTGCGCGTATCAAGATACCACCACATATCTTTCATCGGAATATGAAGTTCTTCGATGCGGTTCATCAGTTTAGCATAATCGGACTCACGCTCGGAGCCGCCGATTATCTCGCCAATCTTCGGGAAGAGCACATCCATAGCACGTACCGTTTTACCATCGTCGTTCTGCTTCATATAGAACGCCTTGATTTCTTTCGGATAATCCGTCAGGATAACCGGACGCTTGAAGTGGTCTTCCACCAAATAACGTTCGTGCTCGGAAGCCAGGTCGACCCCCCAGTATACGGGGAATTCAAACTTATGTCCCTGTGCTACGGCTTCTTCCAGAATCTTGATACCTTCCGTATAAGGCAGACGAACGAAGTTTTCTTTCAGTACACCTTGCAAGCGCTCTATCAACCCCTTGTCAAACATATCATTCAAGAACTTCACATCATCGGCGCAGTTATCCAAAGCCCACTGTACGCAAAACTTGATAAATTCTTCCGCCAAGTCCATGTTATCGGTAATGTCATTGAACGCAACTTCCGGCTCCACCATCCAGAACTCAGCCAAATGACGGGGGGTATTGGAGTTTTCCGCACGGAACGTAGGCCCGAACGTATAGATAGCGCCCAACGCCGTAGCGGCAAGTTCACCTTCCAACTGACCGGAAACCGTCAGACTCGCCTGCTTTCCGAAAAAAAATCGTCATCGTAGATAATAGAACCGTTTTCGTCTTTCTTCAAATCATAAAGGTTCATCGTAGTAACCTGAAACATCTGTCCGGCTCCTTCGCAGTCGGAAGCCGTAATGATAGGCGTATGAAAATAGAAGAACCCTTTCTTATGGAAGAATTCATGAATAGCAATAGCCATATTGTGACGGATACGGAACACAGCACCGAATGTATTCGTACGAGGACGCAGATGGGCTATCTCGCGAAGGAACTCCATAGAGTGCCCTTTTTTCTGCAAAGGATACGTATTATCACAAGTACCCAACACTTCAATTTCACGTGCCTGGATTTCAGCTGTCTGACCGGAGCCTACCGATTCCGTCAGCACACCGTTCACGCTCAAACAAGCTCCTGTGGTAATTTCTTTCAGCATCTGCTCATCGAAGTTTGCCAAATCCACCACAATCTGGACATTCTTTATCGTAGAACCGTCGTTCAGCGCGATAAAATTAACTTGCTTACTACCTCTGCGGGTACGAACCCAACCTTTCACGTTGACCATAGCGCCAAAATCCTCGCGCTTCAGCAGGTCAACAATCTTTGTTCTACTAATCTTTTCCATAAAACAGTTATTATAACTTGATTATATATATTATTCGAAAGAGCCCATGCGCAGGAAGTTCACCTCTTGTTCCGTGAGGTAACGCCACTCGCCGCGACGCAAGCCTTTCTTGGTTAAGCCGGCAAAGAATACACGATCCAGCTTCACGACCTTGTATCCCAGCGATTCGAAAATACGACGCACGATACGGTTCTTGCCGGAGTGGATTTCTATGCCCACTTCATCTTTTTTGAAATCATCCGTATAGCTGATAGCATCTGCCTGGATTTCACCATCGTCCAACTGAATACCGGCTGCAATCTGCTCCATATCGGCTTTAGTCAGATTCTTATCCAAATGCACATGATATATTTTCTTTTTCAGATACTTGGGATGGGTCAGCTTGGAAGCCAGGTCGCCATCGTTCGTCAGCAACAATACCCCCGTAGTATTACGGTCCAAACGACCTACCGGATAGATACGTTCGTCACAAGCACCTTTCACCAAGTCCATTACAGTACGACGCGCCTGCGGGTCATCGGAAGTTGTCACCGTATCTTTCGGCTTGTTCAACAGGACATATATCTTACGTTCGATGCTGACCGTCTGGTCGTGAAACTTCACTTCATCGCCACGTTTAATCTTAGTACCCAATTCCGTAACCACTTCTCCGTTTACAGACACTACACCTGCCGTAATAAACTCATCCGCTTCACGACGCGAGCATACACCGGCATTAGCCAGAAACTTATTCAAACGAATCGGTTCGTTCGGATCGACAAACTGTTCTTTATACTCTATCTGTTTCTTCTTACTGTACTTGGCATTGGGATCGTAATCTCCCGTACGGCGAATCGGGCGACTGTAGCTGTCTCTGTTGCCATAAGGGCGTTGAGGACGGTCACCGTTCGAGTTATAGCGCGGACGGAAAGGGCGGTCACCACCAGCATTGTTACCATAAGGACGCTGAGGACGGTCGCCACCTTCACTGTTATAACGGGGACGGTAAGGACGATCACCGCCAGCATTGTTACCGTAAGGACGCTGAGGACGGTCGCCACCTTCACTGTTATAACGGGGACGATAAGGACGATCACCGCCGGCATTGTTACCGTAAGAGCGTTGAGGACGGTCGCCACCTTCACTATTATAGCGGGGACGGTAAGGACGGTCACCGCCGGCATTGTTACCGTAAGAGCGTTGAGGACGGTCGCCACCTTCACTATTATAGCGAGGACGGTAAGAACGGTCGTTGTTATAGGAACGCTGAGGACGGTCACCATTTTCCGCATTCGGATTAAAGCGCTGACGGTAAGGACGGTCACTGCTGTACGAACGTTGCGGACGGTCGCC
>VOFD01002675.1_pt1 | contig 53273 bp, 55 predicted proteins | sample 5384101 | NCBI WGS metagenome assembly VOFD01 (sample SAMN12384723, study PRJNA508395) | human gut metagenome | isolation source: healthy gut C | host: Homo sapiens
ACAACCCGATTTATTGGGGGATTTATTCAAACGCATACCGGAGGAGGAGCTTCCCGCCTCGTTCCGTTCGAACGTAATGCGACAAATCATGCTTGAGTCCGCAAAGGCGAAGAAACGTGACGAACGGTTCAGCCTGTTAGCGGCGATCGTGGCCTCGCTTATCATGATTTCCCTCGCGATCGTATCTTTCGTATATATGGAGATACCCAAGATAGCCATCCCCACGATAAGCACATCGGCCTTGGCTTTCTATTTATACATAGGGGCCATCACGCTCATACTTCTATTGGCGGATTATAAATTGAGGAATCTATTTCACAAGAAAGGATAAGCACGAAGCGAGCCCCGTCTGTATACGAAGAGTCGATAAACAAGGCGCCGTCCAGCCGCTCGGCGATCAGGAGACAGATAGAGAGCCCCAAACCCACGCCGGGCTTGTAATCGTCCAGCTTCTCAAAGCGGTTGAATATGGTAGCCTGTTTTTCAAGGGGGATTCCGGCGCCCGTATCCGTAACGGCTATACATACCTTCTTCCGGTCCGGCTCAAGTTGAAACGATAGATTAATCTCGCCTTTCTCCGTAAATTTAGCGGCGTTTGTCAACAGGTTTGTCAACAGTTGTTGCAGGCGCAGATTATCTACATGTACCACGATTGGTTCCCCGGCGGGAGAAAAAGTCAATTTAACCCCATCCGGTATCCGATGGCGTACACTCTCCAAAGCCATTTGGCAACATACTAAAAGCAGATGATCCTTGATGTCAAAATGAAGGTCTCCGGTCTCCATCCGGGATAAGTCCAATACGTCGTTTACCAGATTCAACATCAGATCCGTGTTGTTCCGGATGATAGACGAATATTCCTTCCGCTCCTCCTCATCGGTAGAAGGTTCCACCAATAAACCGGAGAACCCCACGATAGCATTTAACGGAGTCCGGACCTCGTGGCTCATATTCGCAAGGAAAGCGCTTTTCATCAAGCTAGCCTCTTCCGCACGGGTCTTTTCCTTTATCAACTGTCTTTGAGATTCCAAAAGCAACTCTTTCTCCCGCTGCAACTGGTTCTTCAAGGATCGTAGATGACGGTAGTACAAAAACAGGACATAGAGAAGGATCAACAGCACGACCGATATGGATAGGATAAAGATCAGCAGATCCTGTTTCCGGGCGATGCGTTGCCCGGCCTCCTTCAATTCCGTTTCTTTCAACTCCTTTTCATGCAGCTCATGCAAGGTACGCAATTGGTTTACCTGCCGGAGAAAAGAAGTTCCCCGCCTTTTCGTCAGCGTACTATAAAGTTCGTCATATAGAGCCATGACCTCCCCAAGTTGTCCCTGTTCCTTCAAGATATCCGCCTTGAACTGGATATCCTCGGGCAGCCGCTCGGTCTCCAGCACTTCATTTATACAATGAAGCGCCAGCGGAATGTCTCCTGCCGCCTTATGATAACGGGCCTTAACCGTCAGGTAGGTATTGATCGCATAATCTCCCTCAACCCAATTACTATCCGCATAAGAAGAGGCTTGATCCAACGAACGCTTGGCATTCTCCAAGTCTCCTTGCGAAAGATAAAAACTCGTGTAAAAAGAATAAAGTAACCAATATCCTCTTTTAATAGACAAAAGATCGTTTTTCTCTTGGTAGATCTTATACTGCTCATCGAGCAAAGCCTTATATTGCCCTAAGATCCGTTCCGTCGACGCATATTGCTTCGTCCGTACGCTACTCTCCAATTGATAAGAAGTTAACCGGACCTTAGTATCCATGATATCCGGCACATCCTTTATATCCTTCAATAAATCAAGGCTTTCCTGAAAAAGAGACAACAGCGTCGCTATCCCTCCGGATTCGTTGGTAAATCAATCCTAATGTCTCCGAGCAACGGAGCAAGCCATATCTATGATCCAAGTTGCTCGCCAACCGATACAGATCCATAGCTTCGCTCATCGCCAGCTCATAATTCCCAAGCCAAAGGAGATCTTGGCTGGAAAGGCTCTTCACGTCAAACAACACATTCGGGTATTCATGCCGGGCCTTGGCTATGGAGTCTACGAGAGAACAATAATATTCCAAACTATCACGTACAGACTGATCGTAATAATATTCGGCTAAGTTCTTCAATCCCAAGTATGCGACAGATATAGAATCCACCGCCATCGCATTTTCATAAAGACGTTCATTATAAACCTTCATCTCGGATTGCTGCTGGTACAGGAATGCCAACCTCCGCAATAAGGGCAAGGTAGACGCTATTGTCGGGCAGTCCGGCAATAACCTCTCCAAGCTGTCGATCTCCGTTAAACGATCCTTGGCGGGAGGAGGTGTGGAAGATCTCATCGAACCGCAAGATACGCCTAGGAAGATCACGATGACCATCCCCATACGTATGGATATCCAGTTATTGAGTCGATTCTTCAGTCTCATATGGGGGTCTCAATTAAATTCGTTGGATGTATAAAGACAAACGGGCTCCATCCTTATAAGAGATGTCCACCGATAAAGAGCCATTAAGCTGCTCCGAGATGATCTGGCAAACAGATAGTCCTAGGCCGGTACCTTGAATAAAGTCGTCCAGTTTCTCAAAACGCTCGAATATCTTTTCGCACTTATCCTCCGGGATCCCGCAGCCCGTATCCGTAACGGAGAAACGGACCTCCTCCTTGCCCTCATCCACGGTAAACGAGAGATTGATCTCTCCCTCGGAGGTGAATTTAGCGGCATTCGACAACAAGTTAGTCAGCAACTGCTGTAAACGCAAGGCATCCGTATTCAAGGTATAAGATTCAATCGAGGGAGTAAACGTCAATCGGACCCCGGGCTTCACCCGATGGCGAATCGAATCCAACGCCCTCTGGCAACAGGCGACCAGATCGTTTGGCTTCACGCTGAACTTGATCTTGCCGGATTCCAAACGGGATAAATCCAGGACATCGTTCACCAGATTCAATAGCAACTCGGAACTATGGTTCACCTCCCCGGCAAACCGGATCTTCTCCTCCCTCGCTATACTCGCTACTCGCCAATAATTCCGAGAACCCGACAATGGCGTTCAACGGCGTACGCACCTCATGGCTGATATTGGCGATAAATGCGCTTTTTTTCTTGTTCGCCGCCTCCGCCTCTTTCGTCACGACCCGCAGTTGCTTCTCCGAAGCGGTCAAGGAGTCTTTCTCCTGAAGCAACTCATTTCTCAACCGCTTAGTATGCATATAAATACGCCACAACATATAGAGTAGGCCCATCAAGACCAATAGAAGACCGATAGATACGACAATCTGCTTCTGCTTCAAAGCTTCTTGCTCCGATTTCAGCTTCAACTCCCGATCTTGCTTTTCCAGGTCATTCAAGTCATTCAATACACGGAGTTGCTCGATTTGCCGGTCGAAGGCATCCATGTTGATCGTCTCCGTCTTATTGATGATCTCCTCATAGATAGTGACCGCCTCTTGCAATTGGCCGGACGATTGCAATACCGCTTTCTTCATCTCCAACTTATCCAGATCACGATTGATCTTTAAAGCCAGATTGACGGCGGACAACGCATGCCTATAATCTTTCTCCTTCCAATAATAAAATGATTTTGTCCGCAGATATTGAGCCTCCACCCTATCCCCAAAAGAACTATCCAAATAAGCGGTCGCCTGATCCAAATACGCCTGTGCCTTTCCCGAATTCCCTTTCATGGTATACAGCTCGCAATAATAGCAACTCATCAAGCAACGATGACGTTTTACCGGAAAAATCTTTCCCTCCCCATTATACTTCCTTTCCAAGGAATCCAATAAATGATCATACTGTTTCAAGAGCGCCCCCGACTCGGACAAACGTCCTAATAGCAGGGTAATAACGACTCAAGCCAGCCATCGCATCGTATACGATCCCGATGGAATCCAAAGGCATCGCGATATCGATTATCTCTTTCAACGCTAGTACCTCCTCCGGCAATTGCCAGTACAAGCCGATTAATTCTTTAAGAAGGGGTATCTTATCCTGAGGTTTTTGGATACGTGATAAAGATTGGCGTATGCTATCCGCACGAAATTTACTCACGGCATTCTGCGCACTTGTGCCCACCGCAAACAAAATCCACACTATTCCTATAAAAGTATTGACGCTGGACTTTCTTAAAAATCCTCTACTCATTGATTTATCGCTTACAATTCGCAAACTTACAAAATAAATATCAATAAAAATCAACAGTTTTCCGTAATTACAGCCAACACGACCCAAATGAATGTTTTTACCCCTCAAAACTCTTGTCAATCAGAAAAAAAGCATTACCTTTGCCCCGATTTTTGAGAGATGACAACATAAAGTCTAACTTACTAATTAAAACAAACTTAGTATTAACAATTAAAGAATGGAAAATTTAAAAAACATCCAGCCAGTTGAAGATTTCAACTGGGACGCTTTCGAGCAAGGCGAGACTTACACCGAAGTAAGCAAGGACGACCTTGTAAAAACGTATGACGAAACCCTGAACACTGTAAAAGACAAAGAAGTCGTTATGGGAACCGTTACTGCAATGAACAAACGTGAGGTTGTTGTAAACATCGGTTTCAAATCTGACGGTGTTGTTCCTATGTCCGAGTTCCGTTATAACCCGGATTTAAAGATTGGTGACGAGGTAGAGGTTTACATCGAGAGCCAAGAAGACAAAAAAGGACAATTGATCCTTTCACACAAGAAAGCACGCGCTACACGTTCTTGGGATCGTGTTAACGAGGCTCTTGAAAAAGACGAAATTATCAAAGGTTACATCAAATGTCGTACTAAGGGCGGTATGATCGTTGACGTATTCGGTATCGAAGCATTCTTACCGGGTTCTCAGATCGACGTTAAACCGATCCGCGATTATGATGTATTCGTAGGAAAGACAATGGAATTCAAGATTGTTAAGATCAATCAAGAATTCAAGAATGTTGTTGTATCTCACAAGGCTCTTATCGAGGCTGAGTTGGAACAACAGAAGAAAGATATCATCTCCAAATTGGAGAAAGGACAGGTATTGGAAGGAACTGTCAAGAACATCACTTCTTACGGTGTATTCATCGACCTGGGTGGCGTAGACGGTTTGATCCACATCACAGACCTTTCTTGGGGCCGTGTTTCTCATCCGGAAGAAATCGTTCAGCTTGATCAGAAGATCAATGTTGTTATCTTGGACTTCGACGACGAGAAGAAACGTATCGCTCTTGGCTTGAAGCAATTGACTCCGCACCCATGGGATGCTTTGGATACGAACTTGAAGGTTGGTGACAAGGTTAAGGGTAAAGTTGTCGTTATGGCTGACTATGGCGCGTTCATCGAGATCGCTCCGGGCGTAGAAGGTTTGATCCACGTTTCAGAGATGTCTTGGACACAGCACTTGCGTTCCGCTCAAGACTTCATGAAGGTTGGCGACGAGATCGAAGCCGTAATCTTGACTTTGGACCGTGACGAGCGTAAGATGTCTCTTGGTATCAAGCAATTGAAGGCTGATCCTTGGGAAAACATCGAGGAGCGCTTCCCGGTAGGTTCTCGTCATGCGGCTAAGGTTCGTAACTTCACAAACTTCGGTGTATTCGTAGAAATCGAGGAAGGTGTTGACGGCCTGATCCACATCTCTGACCTTTCTTGGACGAAGAAGATCAAACATCCGTCTGAATTCACTCAGATCGGCGCTGAGATCGAGGTTCAAGTATTGGAAATCGATAAGGAAAACCGTCGCTTAAGCTTAGGCCACAAGCAATTGGAAGAGAATCCTTGGGATGTATTCGAGACAATCTTCACGGTTGGTTCTATCCACGAAGGTACAATCATCGAAGTATTGGATAAGGGTGCCGTTATCTCTTTGCCTTACGGCGTAGAAGGTTTCGCTACTCCGAAGCATCTTGTAAAAGAAGATGGTTCTCAAGCTCAAGTAGATGAGAAACTTTCATTCAAGGTAATCGAATTCAACAAAGAAGCAAAACGTATCATCCTTTCTCACAGCCGCATCTTTGAAGATGAGCAAAAAGGCGCTAAGGCAACTTCTGAAAAGAAGGCATCCTCAAAACGTGGCGGTAAAAAAGAAGAGGAATCTGGAATGGTAACCGGTCCGGTTGAAAAAACTACACTGGGTGACATTGAAGAACTGGCCGCTTTGAAAGAAAAACTTTCTGGTAAGTAATTGATCCTTCTTTGAGATATAATAAAAGGAGATATCTGATTCAGGTATCTCCTTTTTCTATGTTATTCCTACTGCGGCTTATTTAAGAAAAGCATTCTTCCGTGACACGTGTCTCACATGGCTCGGAAATACCCAACAAATCATTGATCTCCTTTCTTTTCTCTAAATCCGTAAAATAAGCCTCTACAACTTTATAAATATCAAAACCTCCCGTAGAACCGGCTGCCAAGTTTAGTGACTCGACTAATTTGCCTGTAGCTTTATGAATCTCTGCTTGTTTCAGCAAATGAAATTCATTCCCGTGAATTAATTGATTCTTTCCCATGATGTTCCAATTTTAGGTTATACAATATATTACAAAGGATTTCTATTCCTGTCCTAAAGATACAAATATCTTATATATGACCTAATACTTTTATCTATTTTTAAATCGGTTCATCTATTTTATCAGTCGAAAGGGAAAGTATGTCTCTACATTCCATTAATTTTGCCAGAAAACTAAAATGAAAAAGTTAGTAATATTCGATCTTGACGGAACATTATTAAATACGATCGCCGATTTAGCCCATAGCACGAACCATGCGTTGCGGCAAAACGGTTTTCCGACGCACGACGTAAAGGAGTATAACTTCTTCGTAGGAAACGGCATCAACAAATTATTCGAACGCGCATTACCCGAAGGTGAAAAAGACGGAAGAGAATATACTAAAGGTAAGAGAAGAGTTCTTGAAGCACTACGATCTGCATAACACGGATCGCAGCGTTCCCTACCCCAGTATCCCTGAGTTATTAGCCTTGTTGCAGGAAAGAGGGATAAAACTGGCGGTCGCTTCTAATAAATATCAAGCCGCTACCCGTAAGCTCATCGCCCATTTCTTTCCTTCCATAAAATTTACGGAGGTTCTCGGACAGCGTGAAGGAGTAAAGGCGAAGCCAGATCCCAGTATTGTCAATGAGATCGTAGAACGAGCGAGCATATCCAAAGAGAGCACTCTTTATGTCGGTGATTCGGACGTAGACATGCAAACCGCCATCAATAGCGAAGTGACCTCCTGTGGGGTAACATGGGGCTTTCGCCCTCGTACGGAATTAGAGAAATACGTACCCGATCATATAGCGGAAAAGGCAGAAGATATACTCAAGTTTATCTAAAAGACGATCTAAGCCTGTCGTGCGAGGCAATCCTTCCCGTTCTTGTCTCGCACGCTTGTCCTTAACCTTAATTACTAATATTTCCTAACACATATTCCATCCAGCTCGCACAGCCCTTAGAATACAAGTTATCCCTAACATCACCTCAACCGTATTTGCAAAAAAGTATTAGACCTACAAACAAAAACATCCAATAGCGGTTATTTTTCAAGGTATCATTTAAACCAAACTTTAAAAAACGCCAAAACGAGACCTATATTTCTGTAATATTATACCAAACAACCACTAGATAAATATAGTAAAAGACGAAGTTATAATTTTACATAAGAAACATAGACAAAAAGAATGTCGGGAAATATAAAAAAAATAGTTGAGCCGAATAGTGGTATTGATTATTCTTTGGAGAAGGACTTCAAGATCTTTACACTTTCCAAAGAACTCCCTATTACCACTTACCCTTCTTATATAAGATTAGGGATTGTCATCTATTGTGTAAAAGGAAACGCTAAAATTGATATCTATTCCAACAAGCACATTATAACCCCCAAAGAGCTCATCATCATCTTGCCGGGGCAATTGGTCGCATTAACGGACGTTAGCGTAGATTTCCAAATCAGATATTTCACGATCACGGAATCCTTTTATTCTGATATATTAAGCGGTATCAGTCGTTTCTCGCCACATTTCTTTTTTTCTATATGAGGCAACATTACTATTTCAAGATGGAAGACGTGGAAACTCTTTCCTTTGTAGACTTCTTTGAATTACTTATAAGAAAAGCCGTCGATCCGGAAAACCAGTATCGAAGAGAGTCGGTTATACTCTTACTTCGCATATTATTCCTTGATATATATAACCATTATAAAGTCAATTCTTTAGACAGTACGGCAACGATAGATGTACACAAGAAAGAACTGACCCACAAATTCTTTCAATTGGTCATGAGTAATTACAAAGTGAACAGAAGCGTGACGTTCTACGCGAACTCTCTATGCATCACCCCTAAATACTTGACCATGGTTGTTAAGGAGGTAAGCGGCAAATCCGCCAAAGATTGGATTACGGAATATATGATCCTAGAATTAAAAGGATTACTCACCAACTCCACCTTGAATATCCAAGAGATTGTTGAGAAGACGCAGTTCTCGAACCAATCCTCGTTGGGACGCTTCTTTCGGAGGCACACGGGCTTATCGCCTTTGCAATACAGGAAAAAATATTTAACAACAGAGCAAAGAACAAACTTCTCAAAAAATAATACGATATGAATAAAAGTCAGCTAATCGAGGAATTATCGAAAAGAGTCGGTAATGACAAAGCAGAAATCCGGTACATATTGGAAGAACTGAATAACATCATCTTAGAGAAAACGAGAGCCGGAGAAAAGGTATGTATACAGGGTTTCGGTGTTTATACTCCCCGCTTACAGACAAGCAGGTTGGCTAGAAACCCGAAAAGCGGAGAGACTTTAATGTTGATCCCTAGAACCATTGTCCATTTTAAGTGCGCACCAAATTTGCTGAAAGAGATCAATAAATAAAAAATAAAGGGTCGGCTCCACCGGGAACCGACCTTTTCGTCATCCCATTAATGACATACCAAAGACAACATTCTATAATCTACATCAATATCTGTCGAGCATATTTCACGCAAGTGCCTACCTCTTTCACGGAGTCAGACCAAGGCTTGATATCATATTCCAGTTCTATATCGCAATAGATAGGCCATTTCTCTTGTTTGATCAACAAGAGCACGTCTTCCAACGGCATCTCCCCTTGTCCCCATACTTGATTCGTATTCGGCTGGTCCCCTGTCGTAGGCCCCGTCTTATCTTTCAAGTGGATACTATAGATCCGATCATGATATTTCTTGATCATCTCATTCGGATGGATACCTGTAGAGCCAAAGAAGTGGCCCGCATCAAAATTCAACATAATAGAAGGAGAGATCGCTAAGATCGGATCGCAACTAAAGCCTTCTTCGGCATATTGCATATGATTATGGAAAGCCATATACATCCCATGCTTCTCGGCAAATGGAGCGACTCTTTTCGCCGTCTCCAAATTAATCTCGTCCGTCACGGCTTTAGCGCCCATGGCCTTGGCCACCTTGAAGGCATAATCGACCTCTTCGTCCGATCCCATGCCGGAAGGTTGCATTTTCACGATATGCACAGATATCCCAGCGTCGCTCAACAACTTACGGGCACCTTCCACCTTCGATAGATCCAGCCCGAGACGCCACGCTTTCACCTCTTCCTTATATTTATCGATCTCAGCCTGCTGCTCCGGAGTAAACTTCGGGGGACCCATCCGACGAGGAGCCGCAGGTTTCTCACCCGGTTTCGCCGCAGGTTGAGAAGCTTGCCGACGGAAGAATTTCATCATCGGATTCTCCGGAGCTCCTAAATAAGCTTCCAGATCACCTCCCATCAACTCAATGGAACTGATATTCGCTTCTTGGCAATACTTGATGATATTCTCCAATCCACCCGGCATGGAACGCCAACTATAAGTGATCGTGCCGATTTGCACGCCACCGAACTTCGAGTTAACCTTGCCTGCCTCCGCCGCCGTATCAACCGGAGCGGGAGCCGCCACACTCTTCCCCGTACAAGAGAAAGCACTCGGAAGGAAAGACGCGGCCGCCAAAGCAGCGACCGATCTTCCTAGAAACTCACGTCTGGACTGACCATTGTTCACATCTTTATTCATAACCATTCAATTTATAAATTAATCTTAACCCTTAGAAGAAAGTCCCTTACAGGCTCCAACCTTTACGATACTCATAGTGGAAATAATCGTTCGCTTCCGGACAATTCGTGATTCTCATATTCTCTGCGTCATATTCCAACGTAAGATCCAACCGTTGCGCGGCGACAGCGATATTCGTCAGCAACATAATCTCCGTCAATTTAGCGGATACCTCAAAATCATTAGCGGTTTTGCGACCTTCCTTTATCGCCTCGATAAAGTCCACATAAATATTACTCGGTCGCTTTAATGTCTTCTCCGGAGCTACGAACCCCGGTCTTTCCGGTATCAGTTGCGGCTCCGCTCCATGGGTACCATGCATGATCAGGCCTTTATCGCCTATATAAAGCGCTTCCCTTAACTGGCGGTTCGCTTCCAACTCCGCCGGACGAGCCGGTTTTATACCCCCATCACTCCAAGTTACCTTTACCGGAGGCATATTCCCACGAGCCGGGAACTCATACGTCACGCATTCCGATTGTGGCAGATAGTCCTTATTGTAAGGGGTGGAAGTAGCTTGTATTTTTGTGGGCATACCCAAATTAAGCGCCCAAATCGGAGCGTCGAAGGTATGGGCTCCCATATCCCCCATAGCGCCTGTACCGTAATCCCATAATCCACGCCAAGCGAAATGAAGCATCTCCGGATTATAAGGTTTATCAGGAGCCGGTCCCAACCACACGTCATAGTTAAGATTAGACGGTATATCCACTCCCGCCGGACGATCAAAATAACCTTGGCGCCACATCGGACGGTTTGTCCACAAATGAACTTCCTTTACGTCTCCGATCACGCCACCTTGGATCCATTCAACCGTCTGCATAGTCCCTTCAATATTATGCCCTTGGTTACCCATCTGGGTAACAACACCGGTTTGCTTTGCCAGATCCCTCAAAAAACGGGTCTCATAAATCGTCTTAGCCATCGGCTTCTCTACAAATACATGCTTACCAGCTTTCATCGCATAAGCGGCAATAACCGCATGGGTGTGGTCCGGAGTACCGATCAATACCGCATCGATCTCTTTCTCCTTGTCGATCATTTCCCGGAAATCGGTATACTTCTTCGCTTTCGGGTATCCCGCTAAGATATGTCCGGAGTAATCGTGGTCTACATCACATAGCGCATAAATATTCGCATGCTTAAACGATTGTTTCTCCGCATCTCCCATTTGCACAGGATTATCCGACGCTCTTCGTTCCCGTCTGGGTGGCTGGATGCCCGCATAAGGTTGCATCAGCATACCGCCTCCACCAAAAGGTCTCCTTTTAATTGGTACATCCGGAGTAGCGATATTCTGTATATCGCCACCACCTTGGCTACCCACACCGATACCGGCCAAATTGACCATATCGCTAGGTGCCGTATAGCCCGGTCCACCCAAAACGGAACGAGGTACGATTGTAAACGCCGCCGCTGCAGCTACTGTACCTAAGAACTCCCTACGTGTGAAGTTCACCGAATTCTTGTCAGACATAGTGTTACTCATAGTATTAAATTTAAAGTCGAAAAAAAAATATATATAGTAAAACACAACTTCGCTTCCTCGTGCGAAACAACGAGAGCGAATATAGGGAGGAGCAGTAAACCATGAGTTAACGAACGCTAAACAAGGCATTAACCTAGGGCTAATTTAAGGCAAATTTCATATCCTCACAAAGCATAATTCACGCAATAACAGCGACATAAATAAATCAAGAAATATTTATAAAAATCTTCGATAAGTCAGAGGCATAGCACCTGCCTCTCTATTCGAAAGGATCGCTATCAGTGGGGCGCATACATTTGCCACTGTAATGGCAGAGGAGTGCCACACGGATGGCACAGGCATGCCATAACGGTGGCACGGTCTTGCCACAACGATGGCACAGGTGTGACAATAGCAATGGCACAGTCCTGCCAATGAGCAGGCACACTATAATACTTACTGGGGAGATTGCTGACTCATCAGCGGAGACGGTACGACCTGCTCAAAAGAAGAGGGGAAAGCCTCGCCATACATCTCTTGGTATAAAGCGCAAAAGCGGTCGTACACATAACGGGCCAATTTAAAGTTGTTCTGGTAAATCAAGGCTTTGATCTTATAGAGCAAAGCCTCCTCGTTGCAAGGATCGTTCAGAAGGATCTGGTCTGCTATCTGGATCACCCGATCCGCCTCATCCTCGATCGAGTAAGTGTCGATAAAGCGAGACAAGACATCCACCGTACTATTACAGATATAACTTTTAAAATCATCCATCCAATCAAACGATTCCCCTTTGAACACTTCTCCTTTGCTGATAATATCATAGAAATATTCAAAGTCCGGCTGAGTCCGTACCCGTTTATCTTTCAGCCAATCCAAACAAGCCAAATAATCGCAATAGACATCTTCCGAAAGCTGGAGAATATATCGATTCGCATTAAATAGAACCTCGACCGTATCGATACGTTCCAATATCTTCCGGAGTTTCAATATAGATACGCTTCGAAGGCTCTTCGTACTTTTCGAGGGGTTGTCATTCCCCCAAATCATCCGTGTCAAGTCCTTGCTCGATATCCCGAAACCTCCACGGGAAGAGTGAAGCATAATCAAGATAAACAGCTGTTTTAATTTTGGGGTAAATAGAGAGGTTATATCATTTCCATCCCGGTCCAACACATAGAACTCTCCAAACAATCGGATATAATTGCGCAGAACCGGAACCTCCTCAATCTCCTCCGGCATCTCTCGCGAAGGACGATCCGGCTCCTCGATTCCTTCCTCGATTCCCTCCTCCGCGACCGTTCCCGCATCAGCCTCATCCTGCCTTGGTTTTCTTTCACCTTCCGATAGCCTAGATAAGCTATCGAGACCAAAGCCATCAAAATCAACCCAATTCCAAGGATATCCAACCAAGTAATCGCATTCGATATATGTAAATCTAATAACTGGTTGCTCAATCCCAATATCTCCTTATCGCTCAACACACGAGACCAAATACAAAAGATTATCCAGCACACCCACGAAATTCGAGAACTGGCTGAAATTCACGAAACCGACATATAAGCTATCACTACCCAGATAAGCCGGACGATCAAAAGAGATCGCGTCCAGTTTTCCATTCACGAATATAGCCTGCTCCCCATTCCTTTTATTATACCGCCATACGACATTGTACCATTTGCCCGGCTCGATCTCCGTGTTACCAACCAGATCGTTGTTAAAGAATCCCATATACGGTTTCCGGTTCCGTATCAACAGATGCAACGCTTGTTGATAAGTACTGTTCTTAGCTCCCAGAATACAATAATCCTCCTTCTCCGGCAGGTACTTAGGTATTTTCAACCAAACGCCGACAGTGAAATCATGATCCCGCATATGAAGTTCCGAAGCGGTCGGTAAATCCACACGGGCCTGATTCTCCAAGGAAGCGACCTGTCCCCGTATAGGGTCCTGAATAAACTCGACATTCCTAGATACCGTGAGATTATGATTGGACGAACCATCTTTCTCATCACCCTCAAACGGTAAATAAATCTCTATATCCTCGTCAATCCGCAAAGGTCTAGCCTTAAAATCGCTAGCGAAAGCCTTCCTTTGGGTACCGGAGACATAAACCGTAGCCGGCTCTATCCTATAGCCCGGAGAGATCGGGGAGAGCATCAACTCGGCCCCGGGCTCTAGCGGAAAGCAATATTTACCCGTCGTATAATTAGACATCCCATCCCAATTCACGTAGTTAAGCAGCTCATTGTTATTCGTAACTGCGCCGTAGATGATATCGAAATTCCGAAAAGTAACCAACGAGACATCCAACCACGCGTAATACTTATCTACCAAGATAAAATTGGGAACCCTTCCATCCCGGATCCACGCTCTTTTAAACGATTCAATTAAATAGGGCGTCTGCCGGGCTAAAGCCGAGATATCATTGCTATTCCCCGGGAAGTCTCCAAGAACTTATATCCGGTAAATAAAGACAAATTCTTTTTCAGCCGCTCATCAAAACTCTCAACCCCTTCCGGTTGGTTGCCCCAATCAGCGTCCGTATGCTCCACGAAATCCCTCATATTATGCAACCATGAAGGACTGTTCAAATGTTTCTGAACCTCGAAAACGACCAGTCGCTTTCCGGAACTCAACATATCCTTCAGGGATGGCCATCCGTTTTTCGTATCATACTCAAGTACATACTCCATCAAGCCTATTTCCTTAAAAAAAGAGGATTCCAGCTCCGTCTCTACATAGAAATCAAGGAAAAGCGTCATAACCTTAGTGGAGTCCGCATCCAAGGCCGTCTTAATGGCTTCCAATGACTCACTAAAAGGGGTAAACGTACCATCGGGTTTCCTTAGTAACAATACATTTGTCTCCGTATCCCGCTTCAAATAGAAGTAAAAGCCTTCGATCTGTTTCCGCAGCAACTCGTCCAAAGAAAGTTTTTCCGGGGAATTGGAGGATAGACAAGAATAATTAGATAGGATGTAGACGCTCTCGTTATATAAAAGACCGGCCTCTACATCCTCTTGACGTTGAGAAACCAGACGTTGTGCCGAAAGTAATTCCGGCATAGTGATTATAAGGCTAACAATTAAACATATATAACGAAACCACGCTATCATCGTATACAATATCTTAATTATAAGATCATCCAAAAATAAAGCTTTAATATGACATGACAATGTTTTTAGATTATTATCTTCGCATCAAAATAAAGCGAAGTCATATGGACATACTAGAAATAATGCGAAAGCAAGATCCTCTCTATCCTACCTTTGAGCAAATATATACGGCAAGTTTCCCTCTATTTGAGCAACGAACAGAAGAACAACAAGAACAGGCCTTCCAATCTCCCAACTATCATCTAGTGGCTTATCTGAAAGATAACCTCTTTATCGGCTTTATCTCATACTGGGATTTTAGCACCTATGTATATATCGAACATTTCGCCATTCATGAGAACTTTAGGGGACAAGGATACGGCGGTTTATTGCTGGAGGATTTTAATAAACGCCTGAATAAGATCATCTTATTAGAGATCGATCCTATTACGGATGAAATTTCCTCCAAGCGATTAAAGTTCTATAAAAAATGCGGCTTCTTCGAAAACCGTTACAACCATTTCCATCCCCCTTACAGAAACAACTATCGAGGGCATGCGTTAATCATCCTGACAACAGAGAGGCAAATCACTGAGGATGAGTATATTCAATTCGGTTTCGACTTGCGGAATATCGTCATGGCGAATTAAGAAATAAATATAAAAGCCCCGATCGTTTCTTCGATCAAGGCTTTATTAAATCACCAAAAGCCGAAAATAATGAACTAAGGAGGACAACACCCTTCCTTTCGTAAATTTTCGCATACATCCCGAATAACCGCATATGGCTTTTTTATCATAGCCACTGTCAAAAAATTTTTCCATGGCTTCGACTGTGTCCAGATAAAGCCATGCCCCTTTCTTCAAGCAAATCAATCTTACGAAACGAGCCTCTATTAGTTTCTCCAACTTCATATAGGCTAAAGTATCATAAAAATATTTCACCAAACGTCTCGCCTCGTCATACTCAAAGGCTTTCGGCAAATTATTTTTCATATCACTCTCCCATTGTTCCAACCGATATACCCCCCGCTTTATATCTTTCAATTTACGTAAAGCCAATTTCATGTCCTCCTTCGCATATTGCGAGATAAAGAACAGATACATATCCGAGGTATTTTTAGTGGTAGCCTGTCTTAAAGCATAAAGAGACAAAAGCACACTTAATACACTAACTACCAAAGCTGTTATATTCCATATATCTTCCATGATTTATCATTTAAAAAGTTTATAAGCCTTTATTCCCCAATCCGTACACCTCCAATGATCACCCACACAATCGAATATACAAACCCCACCTGTCGGAACCTTAATATCATGAGTCGCACAGAAATCCTCATAATTCCCCAGAATATAGGGGGAGAAACGCATCACTCCATTGGAAGAGACTAGTAACCAAGTCTCACCATCAGGGATACTAGCCGCCAAATCCTGCCAACCGCTTATCAGTTTCTCTACATCTACGTTCCATCCTAACGGTACCACGGCCTTCTCATTCCATTGGGCGATCACGGAAAGTCCCCTCTCCACGATCCGATCTTCCGTTAGGTCTTTCCGGTCCATTCCCTCCTTTTCTAAATAGAGATCCCAAACGTTTTATTACATGATCTTCTACCATATTCTCATCCGGCCCATAATCAATCTCTTTAAGACGTAAGTCTTGAATGATAGGCAAATCCACATTAATTTCCTCCAAGATATAGTTAGCGGTCTCCAATGTGCGTTTTAAGGGGGCCGAAATCACCTTGTCGATCACAATCCCCTTTTCACGTAAATAACGTCCCGCAGATCTAGCTCGTTCCTCCTCTACCAGAGGCAAATCAGTTCTAGCTCCAACCCGAGTCGGAGTCTCTCCCGCACGAAACGTATTACCATGCCGTACGATCACAAGTTTTCTACATTTTTCCATGGTTGTATTAATTTAAAGTCATCTACTATTTTTTGATATTCAGGTAACAAATCTATCAAGCAATCCCAACGTTTTTTTACTTGCTCCTCCGGGAAAAAACGATTCCTCCGAGCCAATCTTTTGATAACCATTTCTGGTGTCGCATCGATGCACACCATATGAATCCGATATCCAAGACTCTTTATCTTCTTATACAAATCCACATGTTCTCTCAACGCATTACTATGTTCAAATAAAATAGGCCACCCATTCCTCAATCCCAACAAAAGAAGACGGTAACCTAAAAACGAGCAGGAAGTTCCCAACGTAAGAACGCATTCTCCCTATCTAGCGAGTAATCCGCTTGATACCCGGATAATGCCTCCATGATAGCGTCGAAAGCAATATGCAAACAAGGCCCATTCTCAGATAGCCATTCCTCCGCCCAATACGATTTACCGGATGCGGGTATACCACATATATTCAAGAGTAAGGGTGATTCCGATGTCCGCATATCCACCTTTTGGCTGTCTACCCAACAGTCAAAATCCATCCATACCGGACCAGCATCACAGCCAGAAGGTAGAACCTCCTCCAAAGTATGGTAGGGAGATAAAATAGAATCTACGATTCCATCTAAGTCACGAAAGATCGAACTCTCCATATTTCTCAAGTATTTCCTCAACCCGTTTGACATCTTCCGGGGAATCAACCCCGCTTGTTGTCTCACGTCCCCGATAATCAACGTCTACGACCCTCATTTTGATGCCATTCTCTAAGAAGCGCATCTGTTCCAATCCTTCTATATAAGAGCGTTCATACACAGACGGAGGTAATGAGAAATAAGAGTCGAGGGCTCGACCGCTATACGCATATAAACCCACATGCCGCCTGACAGGGCTTTTTAGGCAAAAGATCCCTAGCCTGATCTTCCTTACGGATAGCGGGTATGGTTTGTTTCGAGAAGCTAAGGCATATCCCAGCCGATCCACCAATACCGTCGTGCCGGAATAAGGGGTTTCCTTTTTCATCGCCAGTAATTGATCGTATTCGCTCCATCCCAACAAGACCGAGGCGGTAAGGACCTCCGCCTTCTCCTTTCTCCATGTATCGATCAGATCTTGCAAGATCCAAGGAGGACACGTGGGATTATCGCCTTGCAGATTTATTATCAGTCCGGGATTGGTGTCCTGTTTCCTTACCGCCTCATAGCAACGTTCCGTACCACTTTTACAATTCGTGGAAGTCATCATCACCGGAATCTCCCGGGATTCGCAAAACGAGACGATGCGCTCATCATCCGTAGCTACCAAATAAGAACAAGACTCATTTTTTGCGACATACAAAATCCGCTATATCCGAGACCCGTTTTATCATCTCTATACCTTTAATCTTAACCAAAGGCTTACCCGGCAACCGGCTTGAATCATACCGAGCCGGTATTACAATCAGTACTTTTTCCATAATCACTTCATTTAATAGATTAACATTCTAAACCGTTTAATTTTATAATATGTAATACAATCAGAGTATTGAGGGTCCTTTGTATGATCATCCGCCGCACGGCAAACCACGTGCATATCCTCACCTACGATACATAACGAAGGATAATTTCTTGAATATAATTCATTCCCTTGGCAAGCGATCATCCCAGCCATACACCAGTCCACACAATTCTTCGAGAATAATAATTGTAAACGATGCCTCTCATTATTCGGGAGTCTATACCGGGAAGTCTCAGGTAATGAGCTTATCGTCCGCATAGAATCGAAAGATTGATTGGATGCCATCCAATACAACCGGGATATCTCATCATACACTATAAAGAATTTCAAATGGCCACCGGGAAAGGGCAAGAAAAGCAAGGTCTGTCCGGAAGGAGTCTCTTGAAAGCCGGTTACCATTTGGCCGTTCTTATCTTCCCTCACTTTTAATAAACAAGCGTATCCAATCCCTCCGGTATGCCGAAGAAACATATGGAACGTTTTCCCCTCTGGATCATACCAAATATGATGTTTATCCTTTATTTGAACCACTTGAGCCTCCAGCCATCCAGTGGGCGCATTAAAACGACCGGGAGCCAATTCCAGCGGCTTATTGGTCAATGACTCGTAAAAAGGAATGCCAACCCCTCCCGGGAAATGTACCTTATCCCTGAAAACAAAAGGATCGGAACTTCGCCAAGAAGACGCATCCAGTAAATCATCGTGAATAGAGCAAGATAGCAAGGTAGGGCTCAAACCCGCCACATTCCAGCCTTCTATCTCCGAGTTATAAAAACGCTGTTCCATCGCCAAGTAAACCCGCTCGTTAGCGAAAAGAACATTACAGGCAGAAGAATGCCATTTCTCACCTTGGGAGAGAAACGAGGGAACGCTCCACGTATTCCCATCATCTTCCGAGCATATAATACATAAATCGCCCGCGTTTCCTATGATATATATCTTTTCCCCTATACAAAAAGGGCGGGCATGCCAAAAATTAAAATCCGAGATAAAACACCAACTAGCGCCTTGGTCGTCCGATACAAAAATCTTACCGATACCTAACCGTCTTGTCCTTTCCGTGTACAACTGCGAAGAAGCATAGATTTCTTTTTACCCCCTTGCCGCCCAAGTCGAAAGTCACGGCCAAGCGTCCCGTCGAAGTCACGGTGATTCCGGGAGTATAACAATAAATGTCTTCCGGACTAATTGATTTATAGATCAATGTTTCTTGAGTAGATATAAGCATAGCACGAGATTTAAGAGTACAAAAAAAGGTCACGACATTTCTTCACAGAAGTTCTCGTGACCTGAGCTTTTAATTTATTACTTTAGTATTAATACTCCCGCATGTTCTACCATCGCGGTGTACTTGAAGAATCTATCTCCACACGGGAATTTCAGAATTATAAATATCTTCTTAAAGGAAGAGATGGGGAATCCCCATCTCTTGACCTATCTATTTGTTTAATTATTTAACAACCACTTTAACAGCTTCCTCACCATCAACAGCTACAGCTACGATACCGGCAGGTACGGCAATTGTTGCGTTATCAGATGTAAGAACTGTCTCAGCGACTACCTTACCTAAGATGTTAGAGATAACTACTGATTTACCAGCGGCACCTTGGATAGTTACAGTACCATTACCAGCTACTACAGATACACCTTCAACATTGTTGATGTTATCATTAGATGTAACCATATCTTCTTCATCCTTCTGAGCGACATTAAAGATTAATGCGCCATCACCATTGGTCTTTGCGGAAGAGAACTGTGAATTGATATCTGTCAGTACCAAACAACCATTATGCATTTTTCAACCATGCGGCAGCATATGTCGGAGCGATAGCACGATCAGCGTCACCATTTACGGTTCTATAATTTTGATCTTTCTCGCCATAAACATTAGACTCGAACAAGAATGCGTTCTCTGCACCTTCTTCTGTTACGGCACCAGCCTTATCCGGGTTAATATAACGGAATGACCAAGTTACATTCTTATGTTTGTCACCAACCAAGTCTACGATGAAGTTTTCCAGCTTAGCTTTCTTATAGTTAGCGATGATTGTCGCCGTATCTAACTTAGCCGGTTCTACATTCTCGAAACCATTTGTCAATACGAACAAGCTGTCACCAGCATGGATAGCCTTAACAAAACCTACACGGGTATAGCTGCTATTAGCACTAGAATTCGTTGTGAACATATAAGGATTAACCTTAGCCTCTCTATCGATGAACGCTTGGGCAGAGTCTGAGAAGTTAACCAAGTATTTGCCATAAGCGAAGCCAGCACGACCATGTTGAGCATGAACACACTTAGAAGGATCTGTTGTAATGTTACCGTTAGCGTCAACGTGAGGACCAGCCTCTGTACAAGGAACTGTCTCAACACCCTCTTGGTCGTCACGAGCCACGGAGATCAAATATTGAGGTTTGATATTTCCAAGACCACGATTCAACCAAGCCGTATCAATACGGAACGCTAATTTACCCTCAGCCTTATCCTTATTCCAGATACCAGCGTAATCAACAGTTTCCGTAGTCAAGTTCGGGTTCCACTCATCCATTAAGTACTCATTACGAACGCTCTCAACGAATGTCAAGCTATCAGGACCGTCATTTACATTCTCACCAAGAGCGGCGTTGTTGAAGCGACGGTACAAAGGAGAATCATCCATTGCTACGGCGAAAGCAGATGTACGAACCTCGTCATAGCCATTGAATTTATCATTCAAAGAACCTTGAGTCAAATCCAAAGTGTTGTCGTCAACAGAGACCTTCACTGAAGCGTAATTTCTAGAGGCATATTGAGCAGCTCCTACTTTCTTCAACGCAATCTTACCATTAACATTCTGATAAGTATAGTAGTCTACCTTACTATTATCATCTACCAATCGTTGGCCGTCTTTATCATACATCGCTACAGCAACAATATCAGAAGAACCCGGATAAGCCAAATAAGAGGTTCCACCAACCGTCACATAAGTAGCAGATCCTCCCTCCGGAGTATATTGCTCCTCGATAGTCATTGCATCTGCGACAGCCATACCCTTACACCATTCTGGATACCATGCCTGTGCTTGCGCCTGTGTCATAGATGTATTACGCAAATTAGCCTCAACCAAAGTATAATATTCTTTTCCTTCGATATCATTATTCTCTTTCAAGAAATAATCAGTAGGATAAGTCTTCATCATATACTTCTTCGTTGTCCCGTCATAAGTCAAATAACGGCCTTTTCCGTCCGTGATACGGTAAACATTTCTTACCAAACCATCGCCATAACCATACTTATCGTCTTTAACAACCACTTGTAAGCGGAAACTTGCTTTAGCTCCAGTCTCATCTACACGTACAATAGAATCCTTCCCTGACGGAACATTAAGATATTTATCTAATGCCAATCCATGCAAATAGTTAAACAGATAAGTTTGAACCTTAGCTTCATTTTCTGATACATACTTATATCCCAGTTTAGCATCCTTTACAAGATCCTCGTCAACTTTAATAAAGCTAACCGTATCCTTTTGGTTTCCATTAAAATAGAATACCTCATTAGCACTACCCTCTACTGCGAATAATTGCATATCAGAAGGAATTTGATAAGAAGTCTTATAGCTATCATCAGAGAACTCACGGTTCGTAATTGAGATCGGCGCAATAGAAGATGTACCTTTCTTCTCTACTACCCATTGAGCAGCCGGCATATGCTTGAACTCTTGGTTACGAGCTTGAGCAGCCCAACCGAAATAACCAGCCAAATTAGCGAATACATAAGAACCTACCTTTTCTGTATTGTAAGAACCACCAGCCTTATACTGGATCAAGTATACACCAGAAGGAATCGTAGTTAATGTAAGGCTACTATAGTCAGCAGAAGTCTTAACCGTAATATTCTGTGAAGCAAAGGTAGGAGTACCACCATCCGTCTCATTCGTATTCAGTGTCAACACATTCGTACCGTCCAATTTAGCCATGTAGATGTACTTGTCAGATCTTGTCGTTACAGTTTTTCCTTGATTAGACCAATAAGAATTATTATTATTGTCTTTGATATCCTTCGCAAACTGCTCGTCAGTTTGACCCGATGCTTTCACTAATTTATCCGCAACTTCCGCTACTTGAACATAGAGTTTGTCTTCTTTCACATTATAAGTGAACTTGAACTTATAAGAACCAGTCAAGCGATTGTCTGCGTTTAATACGTCATAGGTATATTTCAACAACTGACCGCTAGTCTCAGTTCCTTCATAATAAGCCGTATCGACAACTACATACAATTGTTTGTCATCCGCCTTTTTGTCCTTAGCTTTCAATTGAACATAACCACTACCAGCACTAACCGCTTGAAGTCCTGTCGCTGTCAAATGATTCGCCTTGCCTTTTGACACTTCAGGGTCCATATTCAACGCAAAATAATTGTCTTTAGAATCAACAGACCACATCAATGTATTTAAATCATCTGCACTTATTGGAATAGGAGTGCTTATTACATCTTCTGTAACAGCCAAAGCAGCTGACAAATCCGCAATCTTACCTTTGTTCAGGGCACCCGTATTATCAAAGAAAACGATTGAGTCCGATTTGAAGTAAGAATACATGTGGTTACTAGCATCGAATGCCCATTCAGAAACCGTACCACTGCCTAATGTCACATCACCAGAAAGACCGTTGGTTGCGGTTTTCGCCAAAGTAGGATCAACAGCCAATGTCATTCCTGTCACCTTATTTACGAAGGTGTAGACAACAGCTCCAGAAGTAGTCTTTGTTGAAACTTTCCAAGTACCGGCAACAACTTCATTCAAATCGCTAGTGTTAAGTGAGCCGTACACAAGTTTGCCATAATCAGCAGAAGTCTTATCTGTCTCAGCGGACAAATAACTACTTCCGCTCTTCAGCAAATAAGATTTGCCATTCTCCATCGCAGCATTGACAGAGAACGCAGATGCCAGCATTACACCGGCAAGAAGCGTAGAAATCTTTTTTGTTCATAATAAATAAATTAATATTAATACTAGTGTTTATTAAGATAATCAACTTGTTAGACTAATTGAAAATCGTCGTTTGCCATTAAAAACGACTAGTCTAAACGATCGTCTAAATCTTGCGTTTTTTGAGCGTCGAAACGGGAGGTTTGTTGAAGGAATCGCTTGTTTCGTGAAGGATAACCTATCCTATTGATAAGAAAGAGAATAAGCGATAAAAAAAATCGTCTGGAAGGGTTGCAAGTATCGAAGAAACGCGTACCTTTGCAAATGACTAAAAGAATCGATCGTTTAAACTAGTCGTTTCTATACTAGAAAAGCATTTATTAATCATACAAACTTTACTATCATATACTAATGTACATGCGTACATTGTATATCTATATCAAAGTAACACTTTGACATTTTGTATTCTTAACTCCCGGAGAATCGACTTTTTCAGGCTCACCCGATAAATAGTGAGGATAATCTCGCAATGTACTTTTATCTACACTTCAATTTGTTTATCACACGTTTCACGTCGGCCAACTTGCTTTATGTCAGTGATATGTTGTGAAGGATGTGAAAGGGAGCGCAGAGATGCCTACGAAGAGTTGTTACCGTTGAGCCTTTCTATTTAATACAAACATTATCGGCAGTAGCTTGCTCTATCTGCCCATGAAATCGTTTCACGGTTGTGATACAATCTTTTCACCTATGCGAAACGATTGTATCACGTAGGTGAAAAGATCTCTTCACGAATATGAAATGATCAGATCGTGTAGTGCCTGGCCATACTATCCCTTGGTGGAATATACATTCAAGAAAATTATCCCCACGATTTATCGGCTGATCCGGTATTTAAAGTAGTTACATTATGCCTCTCAAAAAACACGTACGAGTTTTTCGAAAAACATGTACGTGTTTCCGAAAAAACTCGTACGTGTTTTCTTAAAAGCTAAAACGAAGCCTATCCTATTAAAAAAGTAGTATCTTTACAACCGGAAGACAGGGTGCCCCGTCTTATTATACTATTATTCATTATTAATCACTAAAACCTATAAACACTATGGGAAAATTTATCAATCCCTTCACCGATTTCGGCTTCAAGCATATATTCGGTAGGGAAATGGACAAGGACATTTTAATTGAGTTCCTGAACGACCTCCTCGAAGGGGAGCATACGATCAAGGACTTGAGAATCATGAACAATGAGCGATTGCCCGAGACAGAGCAAGGTAGGAAAGTCATCTTTGACATCCATTGCGAGACCGACAAAGGCGAGCGGATCATAATCGAGATGCAGAACAGGGAACAGCCCCACTTCAAAGACAGGGCCTTGTATTACCTCTCGCACTCGGTGGTGGAACAGGGGATAAAGGGAACATGGGACTATGAGCTGGCGGCCGTGTACGGTGTCTTCTTCTTGAACTTCACGCTGGATGAGAAGAACAGGCCAAACAATAACAGGAACGAAGGAAAGTTCCGAAGGGACATCGTGCTGGCGGACCGAGAGACCGGACAGGTATTCAACCCCAAGTTCCGCCAGATCTATATTGAGCTTCCCCGATTCAACAAAGAGGAGGAAGAATGCGAGACTGATTTTGAACGTTGGATTTATGTACTAAAGCATATGGACACATTAGACAGAATGCCATTCAAGGCACGCAAGGCCATATTCGAGCGACTGGAGCGCATCGGATCGATGGCAAACCTCACCCCCAAACAACGGGCGCAGTACGAGGCGGAGTGGAAGATGTATAATGATTATTATAACACCTTGGACTTCGCCGTCGAGAAAGGCATGAAAAAAGGGATGGAAGAAGGTTTGCAAAAAGGAAAAGCCGAAGGAAAAGCTGAAGGACGACAGGAAGAGAAACACTCCATAGCACTTAATCTTAAGAAATTAGGAGTTAGTATAGAGCAAATCGCCTTTGCCACCGGCCTCTCCATAGAAGAAATAGAGAAACTATAATAATCTGAGACCTTTCGCCTGATCAACAACTGATTAGGCGAAAGGACAACTCCCACCCCTCACACCCCAACCATTGTTCGCAAATTATTGTTACCTTTGTACGACAACTATAAGGATAAAACGATATGACAAACGAGAGACCGTTGATTCTGATCACGAATGATGATGGCGTATGGGCCAAAGGTATTAACGAATTGATTGAGTGCCTGAAAGATCGAGGCGATTTGGTGGTATTCGCTCCCGATGGAACTCGTTCCGGGATGGGTAGTGCCATTACATCTTTAGTTCCTATCAAGTATACCTTGTTGAAAAAGGAGGAAGGACTTACCATCTATAGTTGCACCGGGACACCGGTTGATTGTGTTAAATTAGCGATTAATGAGGTTTTGGAGCGCAAGCCTGATCTGTTAGTCTCCGGTATCAACCACGGGGGAATATGGCTATCTGCGTAAATTATTCCGGAACGATGGGTGCCGCCGCCGAGGGATGTATTTTCAACGTCCCTTCCATGGGTGTATCCTTACTGGACCATGCGGCCGATGCCGACTTCTCCGAATGCTGCCGTCTTGGACGTATGCTGGCACGCCGGGTATTAAAAGAAGGCTTACCGCACGGAACCTACTTAAACCTCAACGTGCCGAAGCTACCGCAAGTGAAAGGGTTGAAAGTTTGTCGCCAAGCGGATGGCCGTTGGGTACGTGAATTCAAGCGTTCCGAGAACGCCAGCGGAGAGCCCGTATTCTGGTTGACAGGAGCTTTCGAAAGCGCCAAACCCATCCACCCGGACAATGATATGCTTGCGCTGGACAGCGGATACGCCTCCCTAGTCCCCTGCAAGATCGACGTTACGGACTACAACTTCATGGCCACCCTAAACAACTGGATCCTTTAATTTTCAATTCTCAATTCATGAAGTATTACCTGATAGCCGGAGAAGCCTCCGGAGACCTGCACGCCTCGAATTTGATGGCAGCCTTGAAAGAGAATGACCCGAAGGCCGAGTTCCGCTTTCTGGGCGGCGATCTGATGAGAGCCGTCGGAGGAACTCTTGTCAAACATTACCGGGAGATGGCGTTCATGGGCTTTATCCCGGTATTGCTGAACTTGCGCACCATCTTAAATAACATGAGGACGTGCCAAGAGGATATCCGCCGCTATCAGCCAGATGTCGTCATTTTAATTGACTATCCGGGATTCAACCTGAAGATCGCCAAATACGTGAAAACCCAGTTGGGACTCCCGGTATATTACTATATATCCCCCAAGATATGGGCCTGGAAACAATACCGCATCAGGGACTTCCGGCGTTATGTAGATCGTATGTTCTGCATCCTGCCGTTCGAGACCGAGTTTTTCCGGAAGCTTAATTATTCGGTAGATTACGTAGGAAATCCTTCTGTAGACTCCGTCGCCTATTACAAGGAGCATCAAGCGATTCCCAAAGATGCATTTATCAAAGAGGAAGGATTGGCCGACAAGCCTATCCTCGCCTTGCTATCCGGTAGCCGCAAACAAGAGATCAAGGATAATTTACCGACCATGCTGAAAGTAGCCTCCGCATATCCCGACTACCAGCCGGTAATAGCCGGAGCGCCAGGCATCGATCCTGCCTACTATCAAGAATACATAGGCTCTTATCCTGCCAAGATCGTGTTCGGTAAAACCTATCCCTTGCTACAACATAGCGCCGCCGCCTTGGTAACCTCCGGCACGGCAACCTTGGAAACCGCCCTGTTCCGGGTTCCGCAAGTCGTTTGCTACTATGTTGTAGCCGGACAGTTGGCCAGCTTTATTTTCAAGCATTTCTTCCATACGAAATACATATCCCTCGTGAACCTGATCGGGGGACGGGAGATCGTACAAGAACTATTCGGAGCCCGCTTCTCCGAATCGCAAATACAAGACGAGCTAGGACGTATCCTACAAGATCCAGCCTATCAAAAACGAATGCTAAACGGATACGACGAGATTATCCATACGCTAGGAATGCCCGGGGCTTCAAAGCGTACGGCACGGCTAATCGTTGAATCCCTTGGTTCTTAACATCTTTTATTAACGTCTTTTGCAGCATTTCACCCCGAACTTACATCTTTCCTCATAGAACGATGAAATGTGAACTTTTTAAGAAACAAAAGGAATGAAGACGTTGAGAGCTTTTTTATTGGTTATCGGGATCGCTTTAGTATCCCTCACCCTACCCTCTTGCTTAGATGACGATGACTCGTATTCTTTAGGTGATATCTGGATAGCGGTCGCTACCGTAGTACCGGAAGGCAATAACGTATATTACTTACGGCTGGACGACGGAGATAAGCTATGGCCCGCCGCCACGAACTATCCGAACTATCAGCCGAAGCCTAACCAACGTGCCTTGGTGAACTTCACGATATTGGCGGATTCCACCCAAAGTAACCTAGGAGGTTTCTCCCACTATGTCAAGGTTAACGCGATCCATAACATCCTTACGAAATCCATCGCTAAGAACGAGGGAGCGGCTAATGATTCTATCTATGGTACGGACCCGGTAAGTATTTATGAGAATAACATGTGGATCGGAGACGGATATTTGAATATCTATTTCGAGACACTCTGGGGAGGCAAGACCGCCCACTTTATCAACCTGATCCAACCGGATGCCGAGAATGATCCTTATACGCTGGAGTTTAGGCATAACGCTTACGATGATCCACAATATACGATCGGGGCCGGACGTGTGGCGTTCAATTTGTCTTCCTTGCCGGATACCAAAGGAGAGACGGTCGATCTTGTCGTAAACTATTGGACTTCCGACGGGAAACAGGCTTATAAATTGAAATATAATTCGGATAAGACAAAAATGGAAGGTACTTCGCAAGGCTATACGAACGATAGTATCTCCAATATAACAGACATGAAATAAACCTTCCCACATAACTTTTATTTTTATCATTTAGTTCAGGAGGAGAGGCGTCGAGATGATGCCTTTCTTTTTTTTGTATTTTTACGCTACAAGATGCAACGGTCAAGGCATCACTCTCGTTTATATAAACAAATGGACAAAGTAACCGAACATCTGATCGAGGGTTGCCGCCGGGGAGACCGGAGCTCGCAACTGAAGTTGTACAAACAATACGCACAGCGATTGTATATAGCCTGCTTGCGTATCGTAGGCAACTCATCCGAGGCGGAAGAAGCCATGCAGGACTCGTTCCTCAAGATCTTCACACGCTTGGACCAATATCATGACGGGCAATGCTTTGAGGCATGGATGCATCGCATCGTCATCCATACGGCCATCGATTATGTACGCCGCCAAGCACCGGACCAAGAGGAGCTTTCCGACAATCTGGCCGAACCGGAAACGGACGGACCGGACGAGGAAGAAATCCAATATTCCGTGGCACAGATAAAGGAAGCTACCAAGAAGTTGCCGGCAGGCTATCGCATAATCCTCTCGCTTTACCTCTTTGAGGGATATGATATGGAAGAGATCGCCTCTATCCTGAAAATCCAACCGCCAAGTGTCCGTAGCCAGTACCTACGTGCCAAGCGGAAATTGTTAGACATTATAGCAGCCAATTAAACATGGATAAACTAAAGAATTTCATAGACGCAAACCGTGACGCATTCGAGGAAGATGAGATGCTTCCCGAAGGTCACTTCGAACGTTTCGAGCAAAAACTGCCGAAGCCACGGAAAAACCGTGCGGCCCTATACAGCCTATCGGCCTTTGCCATAGCTGCCTCTATCGCTTTGTTGCTCTTATTCCGCTTGCCGGGAGGGACCGGTCTGCCGGAACCCGCGCAAAAGACCACGGCCCAGACCTGCGAGACCCAAGAGGAGATCGAGGAACTACGCCTATATTACAATATGCAAATGAACGACGTATTGGCGCAAATGAAGAAGTTGTATAAACAGGACCGGACACCGGGAGCGGAGGAGTTATTGCAAGAGAGCAAACGGATCCTCACGGATAATTATATGTTCGAGGAAACGATACTCCCTACCTTGCCTTGTTCCAACGACGGTCTCTTCGCCATGACCCAACATTACAGCAATAGCTTGGAGGGCCTCACGCTGATGCTTAAGCAAATGGAACAAGTCACGGATAACCAGAAATAGTAATAACAATTAATACATATCAATCATGAACACGACACACGTAAAATTGAGTCCCGCCGTATTGCTGACTTTCGTATTGCTGCTATGCAATCTATCGGCAATAGCTAGGCCACAAGAGAAGATCAAGAAAAAGAGATATCCCAATCCTACAGCGTAAGCGCCGGTGATCGTCTCCAAGTAGAAAACCGTTATGGAAACATCACCGTTACCCACTGGAATCAGAATACGGTAGCTATACGGGTTGAGGTAGAATGTAAGGCTCGCAGCGAGGAACGTGCTCAAGAGAACTTGGACCGTATCCAAATCGAGACCAAGAAGATAGGTGGTATTGTCTCAGCGGTCACTACGATAAAGAAGGAGATGAATAGCAATTCGAATAATGAGTCCATGACGATCAATTATTATATACAGATGCCTCCTAATCTCGCCGCAGACTTGAACCAGAAATACGGAAACATCAACTTGCCAAGCGATAATAACGGCAACATGGATATCCATGTAAAATACGGCAACCTGAATGCGGGTAATTTCACTGCCAACGCAATGATAGAGGCCAAATATGGTAACATCGAGGTAGGAAATCTACAGGACGCCCAACTGGATCTGGGCTACGTAGGAACCGCCAAGATTCGCAACGCTAAAGATTTAACGATAGACAGTAAATATTCCAATCTGGATATACAGGATATACAATCTTTACGCATGGAGATTAAATATGGTAATCTCACCATTGAAAGCGTAAGCAGACTAGACATGGAGATTAAGTACAGCGACGCTAAAATCGGGACCCTTAAAGATGCCTTGAATGTAAGTAGCCTTAGCTATAGTAACTTAAAGATACGGAACTTGTCTCCCTCTTTCTCGAAGGTAAACGTAGAATCTCATTATGGAAATTTAGAGGTAGCGCTTCCCGCAAAAACTTCTTTCCGGATAGTAGCGGAGAACATGAAGTATTCAAGCTGCGACGTGAACGGTTTCAATATCACCCGCAAGCATTTTGACAATGAGGATCGTGACAAGAATTACACCTATGAGATTAATGGTGGAAAGCAACCGACGATTCACTTCGAAGGAAATCGTTACGGAAATCTAAAAGTCAAGGCCAATTAATCGGTTGTAGAGACGGGGCGTGCCCCGTCTCTACAACCGGATATTTTTATTTTGAGGTGTTTTGCCGGCGTATCTCTTCTCTCTTCAACCAGTTATCGAGTTGTGTAAACAGGAAGAAACAAGAGATCCCGGAAGCAATCGTTAAAACAATCGGGAAATAGGCTCGCAAAGAGCCTAAAACCGTTTCCGCCCCGCCCGGAGAAAGCTTAACCAAATACAAGATGCCTACTAACACAAGCATATAAGCGACAAATATGCTAAAAATGCCTACAGGTGTAAATCGTTTCTTGATATAGTACTTATATACCCGCTTCTTCTCTTGTATAATCAATGCCATAATACGGGAGTTTAATGAGGCCGAAGGTTGTTCCGCCGTCCCTCGCATCAACTTACGTGTCAAATGATCAATATCTTTCTCATTCATATTCATAACAAATCAGCTGTCTCTAATTTCATTTTATCTTGCAACACTTCATAAAACCGTTTCCGCCCACGGAATAGTTTTACTTTCACATTAGAAGCGCTCAATTCAGTGATCTGACAGATCTCTTCCACCGAGCATTCCTCCAAATAATAAAGAGTAAGCAACAAGGCCTCATCAGCCGGAAGCTTTTTTTCAGCGTACGTGCGATCATCTCTTTCCGGTCCTCACGCTCTAATAAAGCCGTAGCCGATTCAACCTCGTCATTCGAAAGGTCTACAGGGCCCGCCTCCTCATAACTCACGAACATACGCTGTTGTCTCAAGGCCGTCAACGCCGTACGATACACGATCCTATAAAACCATGTTGAGAACTTACTATCGAAATGAAAATCGGAAAGAGCACGATACATCTTCACGAACGCATCCTGTACGGCCTCTTCTGCCTCCTCGCGATTTTCCAAGATACGAAAAGCGATGGTATAAGCCATCTTCTCATACCGCGACAAGGCAGGAGAAACTTTGCGTGTCCCCTGCCAAAATACGTTCTATCCACTTTCGCTCATCCATCCGGTATCGTTTATTCTTCCAGACGCATTTTCTTCTCGTCCTCCAATCTCTCCTTCTCCATTAAAGAACGGGAAAGAAAGAAATAAATTATAAAAGCTACTCCACCGAACATAATCGTAATAGCCGGAACTAACAAAAAGAACCAATCGCTATCGTAAGTGAAAGCAGAGTCGACCATCATACCGACAATCACACCCAATGACAAACCGATCATAAAAATACCGTTACGCAGGGTATTATAACGATTAGGCCTTCTCTCGGGCCGCATAGCCTCTTCCAACACAATTCCTTTCTCAATCATCGCCATCTTTTCCTCATGCTTACTTTTAATGGTCATGTAACTAGCGATAATACCTAACAATACCGGCATACCTACCGCACAAATAACACCTAAAATAGGAATCCACAACTCGTTCATATCTTTTATTCTTTAAAGGTTTAATAAATTATTCGCTTTTATCAATAAGACATGAGCAATCACAAATCGGTTACAAAAAGAGAAGAAATTTTATACATGCACAAATAAAAGAAGCGAACTCCATCCATTTATGAAGTTCGCTTCTTGGGAAAGTTATTTATCGTCTTTTTAGATACTTACGCAAGTTCACCTCTTACGATCTCTTCTTTGTCCTTATCCCAGTACATCGTACGTCCTTCCAGATAAGCGCGAGTACCCATATGAGCGGTCATAGCCTCTTGAAAAGCGGCGTCGATATTACAGCTAGAGTCTTGCCTTGACGGATACATTCTAGCCACTCACGGATATGCAAGTGAGTCGTATCATAACGTTTACCATTTACATACGTATACAGCAAACCACGTTTAGCGAAATACAACTCCGTAGGAGATGTAACGGAATCCGAGCTATTTTGTCCCGGTACATAGGTATAGAACGGGGTATCTGTAGGAATAATACCTTCCTTGATCTTATCCGCATAACGAGTGGAATCTTGGTCAACCGTAATAGCCAAGATATTGGAAACCTCCATAGAAGCATCATGCCCCATGAACACCTTGCCACGGTTACGGCTACTTGCCAATGTAGCGCTATACAACATCGTCAAGTCACGATCCGGCCACTCGAAAGTAGTCTGCAATACATCAGGTACCGTACGTCCGTCCTTGAAGAAATAAACACCACCGGATGAAGTAGCGGAATGAGGTATACCTACATGCATGATCTGGTTGACAGCGTCGTACTCATGTGTCAACAAGTCACCGGAAAGACCTGTACTATAATCCCACCAGCAACGCCAGCGGAAGAAACGTTCCAGACTAAACTTGCTACGCTCGTCCGGACCGATATATCTTTCAAGCTTATTGGATGTCATATAATCCATATATTCCTTAATACGCTCAGGATCACCCTCGAACTGCTTCCAATCAATCGTATTCGGATTAGAGCCTTCGATAATATCATATACCCAAGCACCATTTGGAGAGTTACGGTTCGTACAAACCTCGATCAAGTTAACAGGGCCTAATAATCCGTTACCGATAATCTCCTCGGCCTTCTGATAGCAATCGGTCTGACGTCCTTGGTGACCTAACTGAAATACAACGCCGGTCTCTTTGATCACTTGGCGAACCATATACGTCTCAGGAACCGTCCATGATAACGGTTTCTCGCAATATACATGCTTTCCGGCACGTGCCGCAGCCATAGCGATCGTGCTATGCCAGTGGTCCGGACCAGCGATAATAACGGCATCCACATCCGGAGCCGTTACCAGCTCTTGATAAGTCCGGTAACGCTTCGGAGCAGGCCCGAACTTACCGTCGCTACCCTCACGATGGATATTGGAGCCGGTCAACACTGCGGCTTCACCATATACATCAAATATATCACAAACAGCGGTTATCTCGATATTCAGATCATCTTGCTCCATATATTGTTGATAACGCGTGTCTTTCTTATTCAACTTATTAGCCTCTTTCATCTTATCGATCCAAGAAGGCTCAGCGAAACCTGCGGCACGCATCAATTGCTTTCCACGAATACCGAAGCCTATCAAACCGATACGGATCTTCTTGCCATCGCCTTGCGGCTCTAAATAGGAGGCCTGTCTGTTACTTACCTGAAATACATCTGATATGTTACGGCCTCTTAAAGCGTCTTTCCTTTTTTTGGTAAACGCCATATGCCAAAGCACCTAAGATAGGCACTGTAGCCAATGTCTTCAATGTGTCCCGACGTCCTTTATCGGGCATTTGCTCCTGAGAAGGAGTATTCTTTGCATCTTCTGTTGCCATGGGTATCAAATAAATTTAAGTTTATGCAATATCGGACACACACGTCCTAACACACGATCGAATCCTATGATTGGTGATGTAGGGAATACGCACATCAAGCCTAAAGCAGCGAACTCCACAAGGTTCTTGTCAATCCATAAATAAGAGCCTTCAAACGGCATCATATAGCTCGCTCCCACGAAAGAGGGGTGGGATAACGTGTACAGAGCGAGAAGAATCATACCTCCAACAGAAGATAAACGATACAAACAGCCTAAAGTCAAGCCTAGGCCGATCAATAACAGAGCCCACTCATTCAAGAAGTTGATGGTTGTCATCAAACTGTCGTCTTGAGTCAATTTGATAAAAAATGAAGCAGCGGGACCCTTTGAATCGAGTAGATAGGGTAGAGATGTCCATTTTGGGTTCATGATTTTTACTAGGCCTTCATACATAAAGTGCCAACCTATAAAAAGACGCAGCATCATCAGCCAAGTCATCTGCGCTTTCGTGTAACCTTGTTCTATTTTCATTTCTTGGTCCTAAAAAATTGGTTTAGAAAAAGTCGATTATTAAAAACACAACACCCGAAGCTAAAATCATAGATTTAGGCCTCGGGCGTTATTTATGCTAAAATGTGCTTGATACGATTAATCCAAAACTTTAACAGTAATGTTACGGAACCAAACATCATCCCCGTGGTCTTGAAATCCGATGAAACCTTCTTTGTTAGCGCCACCGCAATTCAACAACAACTCATAAGCCAACGGCCATTTGTCTTTGCTAAATTTGCTATTATCCAACATTTCTTTCCATTGCGGAGTCCACAAGTGATACTCAACAACAGGTTCATCGCTATTCAAATAGTGAACAACTGTACCCTTATAGCACATGATCTTACCCTTGTTCCACTCACCGAACGGTTTTGCGTTCTGCGGTTTAGCAGGAATCATGTCATACAAAGAAGAAGATTTACGGTTACCATCCTTACCTAACTTAGCATCCGGGTGGTTTGCATTGTCCAATATCTGATATTCAGGAGAAGAGATGTAAGAAGGTTGTCCCTCTACCTCTTGAATCATGATGAATACACCAGAGTTAGATCCTTTACCTACTTTCCATTCGAACTCAAGCTCGAAGTTACCCAACTTATGAGCGAAGATCAAGTCCCCACCGTTGGAAGCACCAGCCTCACCAGCACCAGAGCCATTGATTTTGATCGCTCCGTCCTCGATTGTCCAAGCACCCGGAACGTCAGCACGGTCATAACCTCTCCAGCCATTGAATGTCTTACCATCGAAGATCACATATCTACCCTCTTTATCTTTCGGGAAAGTCGTGATATCTACAGTAGGAAGATCTGTCATGAGCTTGTACTCAGGAGTTGCGGCTTCTGTTGTAGTCTCAGCAGCTGCAGGAGCTTCTTCTGTTTTCTTTCCACCACCACAAGATGTGAAATAACACATCATGATAGCAGCACTTGCTAATAATACTGACTTTTTCATTTTATTTATTGAGTTAAAACTATTATCTCGGCATATCTACCAACTTCCAGCCTTCACGGTAGTTGTGCTTGATCAAGCCTGCGGCAAATTCTTGAGCATTAATTGGATCCGTCCACTCTGTCTTGAATTTCGGGTCACCATCGATAACCTCGAATGTATCTTTCTTGATGATCTTGATTGTCTCATTCGGATCGATATTCGTAAATCTCATGTTAGGGCCATCCCACAACAATTCTTTATTCAATCTTTGCAAACGAACAGCCAATACACCCATTACAACCATTTCATTGAACGGACCAGCCTCCAAGAAGTTAGACTTCGTCTGAACACGGCTGCCTGCGCTTTCCTTACAAGCACGAATCCAGTCTTGTTCGTGACCACCCTTCATAGCGTCTTTCACGCGGCGCAATGTTTGAGGAACGTTCGGTTTACGACCAGATAACAACCATGGGTTAACACCGTAGCAACCGCAGATCAATGTATCTTTCGTACCATGGAAGATACACAATCCACCACCTTCACCCATCAATTCCTTACCTTGAGGGAATCCTTCTGGACGATCCGGCATCATACCACCATCATACCAGTGAACTTCAACCTCCGGCATAGCTACCTTTGGCATATTATCACGAGCCGGGAATACCAACTTAACATGCTGAGCGTTAGGAGCACAGTCTTGTAATAACAATGTAGAAGAACCTTGAACTCTTGTCGGATAGCCTAAATTCAAGCCTTTGAATACCGGATGTAAGATGTGGCAAGCCATATCACCCAACGCACCTGTACCATAATCCCACCATCCGCGCCAGTTCCAAGGATGATATGTCTTATTAAACGGTCTCAATTTAGCAGGACCCGTAAACAAATCCCAATTCAATGTAGAAGGAATCTTATCAACTTTCTCAGGAGCGTTCAAACCTTGCGGCCAGATAGGACGGTTGGTAGCGCATTCTACTTTAGTAACCTCACCGATCTCACCATTCCAAATCCATTCACAGATCAAATCTACACCTTCAGCCAATGAAGAACCTTGGTTACCCATCTGAGTAGCTACGTCATACTTCTTAGCCAAGTTCGTAAGCAAACGGGACTCATAAACAGAGTGAGTCAACGGTTTCTGAGTGTATACGTGTTTGCCAAGCGTCATAGCGTCAGCTGTGATCATCGCATGAGTATGGTCAGCGGTAGCTACCAACACAGCGTCAATAGATTTACCCATCTCATCATACATCTTACGATAGTCCCAGTATTTTTTAGCTTGAGGATGACGGTCGAATACAGGTTTTGAGTACTTCCAGTCGATGTCACAAAGAGCTACGATATTCTCGGTAGTCTCCATGTTCTTTAAGTTAGCGTTACCCATACCTCCGATACCAACACCGGCAATATTCAATTTATCAGTTGGAGCGATATGACCATGGGTTTTACCTAGGACCGCACTCGGAACAATAGTCAAAGCTGCTGCGGCAGCCGTACCTTTTGAAGAAAAGATCTTCTAGAAATGTTAGACATAGTAATAATTTTTTATAGATTAGCACTTAACAATGATATTTCATGTGTCTTTACACCTTTACAGGCAACAAATTGTCGCAAATATAGCCAATGCTGTATTATTGACAAGATCAAAAGACCGCTTTCTTATTTAAAATAGTTTTTTTAACAGACAGGATAGATCTTATTTATAATTTCATAAATATTATCTATAGGATTGGGGGTATTTTATTAACGCAGTTTGGATATATTTGTAAAAACATGAAAACATATTCATATTAACAACTGTTATCTTAAATGAGAACAACTATATGAAAAAAGAATCTGCATTCATACGAATATATCGCTTTTTATCTGGAAGGATTCCGGGAGATGAAGCTGGGCAAGACTCTTTGGCTAATCATTCTAGTCAAATTGTTTATCATGTTTTTTATCCTGAGATTATTCTTCTTTCCTAATTATCTCGGGCAATTCGATAGCGATAGTGAGAAGGAGAACCACGTATCGAACGAACTCATACAACGGGCAATAAATCCTTAAAACATTAATAAATATGATTGAAAACATTGACACTTCATTGATCGATTGGTCGAGGGCTCAATTTGCCCTTACTGCCATGTATCATTGGCTCTTCGTGCCACTAACACTAGGACTTGGCGTTATCCAAGCTATTATGGAGACGATTTATTATCGGACAGGTAATGAGGCATGGAAAAAGACCGCCCAATTTTGGATGAAATTATTCGGTATCAATTTCGCTATCGGTGTCGCTACGGGATTGATCCTCGAGTTCGAGTTTGGAACCAACTGGTCTAACTATAGTTGGTTTGTCGGGGATATCTTCGGGGCACCTTTGGCTATCGAGGGAATTCTCGCCTTCTTTATGGAAGCTACCTTTATCGCTGTTATGTTTTTGGTTGGGACAAGGTTAGCAAACGCTTTCATCTCGCCTCCACTTGGCTGACGATTATCGGCGCTACTCTTTCCGCTCTCTGGATCTTGATCGCTAACGCATGGATGCAATATCCGGTCGGTATGCATTTCAATCCGGATACGGTCCGTAACGAGATGTTCGATTTCTGGGCCGTAGCCTTATCGCCTGTCGCCATTAATAAAAGTTTTTCCATACGGTATTGTCCGGTTGGATCGTAGGCGCCTTGTTCGTACTAGGAATCAGCTGCTGGTATTTATTAAAGAAACGGAATACCGAATTCGCTTTGTCAAGTATCAAGGTCAGCGCTATATTCGGGTTGGTAGCCTCCATCCTTATTATCTGGACGGGTGATGGCTCCGCTTACCAAGTCGCTCAAAAGCAGCCGATGAAACTAGCCGCCATGGAAGGTCTTTATGAGGGTGGCAACGGAGTAGGACTCGTAGGTATCGGCATCTTAAATCCGGCAAAGACGAGTTATCTGGATAACCAGAACGCATTTATTTTTGACATTAAGTTCCCCAAACTCCTCTCCTTCTTAGCAGAACGTGACATGAACGCATACGTTCCGGGAATCGTAAACTTAATAGAGGGAGGTTATACGACCAATAAAGGAACGGTAGCGCTCTCCGCCAAAGAAAAAATAGAGAAAGGTAAAACCGCCATCAAAGCGTTAGCTGATTATCGCAAAGCGGTTAAAGATAAAGATACCGCAGCAGCCGCACAATACAGGGTAACCTTGGAAGAGAATTTCCCCTATTTCGGATATGGTTATATTAAGGATCCGGCAGAGTTAATCCCGCATGTAGGATTGACATTCTATTCTTTCCGTGTGATGGTGATCCTTGGTTGTTTCTTCATCTTACTATTCATTATTACGTTGATATGGGATAAAAAAGGGAAAATCGCTAATACACGTTGGTTGCAATACGTGGGCCTATGGTCTATACCTTTAGGATATATAGCGGGACAAGCCGGTTGGATCGTAGCGGAGGTAGGACGTCAACCTTGGGCTATACAGGATATCTTGCCGACCAGCGCTTCGATATCCAAGTTAAACCCATCCTCGGTACAGACCACTTTCTACCTGTTCCTTATCTTATTTACGATCCTGCTGATCGCAGAGATTGGAATCATGGTTAAGGCCATCAAGAAAGGGCCGGAAGCTGCCGCCCACTAATTTTCAATTTTCAAATATCAATTCTTAAATAGAAAGTCCTATGGATAGTACATATATATTATTACAACATTACTGGTGGTTTCTGGTATCTCTACTGGGAGCGCTATTAGTATTCCTTCTTTTTTGTACAAGGAGGCCAATCTCTACTCTTCACTATCGGCAAGACGGAGATACAGCAAAAATGTTATTGAACTCGACCGGGCGTAAATGGGAGTTTACTTTCACTACGTTGGTCACTTTCGGAGGTGCTTTCTTCGCCTCTTTCCCTTTATTTTATTCCACAAGCTTCGGCGGAGCCTATTGGGTATGGATGCTGATCTTGCTTTGCTTCGTGATACAAGCTGTATCTTACGAGTATCAAGCGAAAAAAAGGCAACCTACTCGGGAAAAAGACGTATCAAGTATTTCTTATGATCAATGGTATAGCAGGTCCGATCTTACTCGGAACCGCTGTAGCGACCTTCTTTAACGGCGCTGAATTTATTGTTAACAAAGAACAGTTGACTGATGTAGCCATGCCCGTCATTTCCACGTGGGCCAATCCTTGGCATGGATTAGAGGCGGCTTTGGTATTTTGGAATTTGTGCCTAGGACTGGCAGTTTTCTTCTTGGCACGAGCTCTGGCCCTACTCTATTTTATCAACAATATCGATGATCCGGAGATTGTCGCTAAAAGCCGGAAACAATTGATACCGGAGACAATCTTGTTCCTCGTCTTTTTCTTGACATTCTTGATCCGTTTATTGTTGGTGGACGGTTTTGCCGTAAATCCGGATACCGGAGAAGTATTTATGCAACCGTATAAGTATTTTATGAACCTGATCGAGATGCCAATCGTGTTAGCCGTATTATTGATTGGCGTGGTTGGCGTGCTATTCGGCATAGGGAAAACGATATTCTCGAAGACTTGGAGAAAAGGCATCTGGTTCGCGGGAGCAGGGACTGTCTTGACCGTATTAGCTTTATTACTTTGCGCAGGATGGAATAATACGGCTTACTACCCATCTTTGGCGGATCTACAAAGTTCATTGACGATCCAGAATAGTTGCTCAAGCCCATTCACGTTGAAAGTAATGAGCTATGTATCTATTCTCGTTCCATTCGTATTAGCCTACATTTTCTATGCTTGGAGAGCGCTTGATCTACATAAGATCAATAGTAAGGAAATGCAAGAAGGAGGTCATACCTATTAAATAATGTGCAAATTAAATAATATGCCAATGTGCCAATATGTCAATGTCAAGTGAGAATACAAGTGATAGTATCTTAATTGACACATTAGCATATTGGCATATTGCTACATTGGCACATTAATCTATTGCCTTTGGAAGTCCGCCCTCTTTTGTCCACTTAGGCATCTCATCATTGTTGGCGATAACTAAACCGATACTAAACATTAAGTTCATATCTTCCATAGCCCCATCAAAATCCCACCAAGATTCATCATACTCATCATTCGGTTGGTGATACCGGTAAACTTTCGGTTTAGCCTCATGGCGTGCTTTATCCACGTAATCCTTACCGCCACCAACTAAAATCGTAGGTACGCCTTTTTTCACGAAATTAAAATGATCGGAACGGAAATAACCACCCGCAGGATCTTCGGTAATAACCTTCACGGTCCGTCCTTGTGCCGAGGCCATAGCGATCACCAAGGCATCCGTATCCGTCTTACCCGCAGCCCGGAGAGAAATATCATGGGTACGCTCACGCGGAGCCGTGCCGTCAAAGTTCAAGTTAATAGCTGTTTTAGATAAAGGGAACAAAGGATGCTCACAATAGTACTGAGAACCTAATAAGCCACATTCCTCGGAAGTCACCGCCACGAATACGATGGAACGACGGGGATGAACAGGCAATGATTGATATTTCTTAGCTAATAACATTAAGGTTGCCACGCCCGAAGCATTATCGCTAGCGCCATTATAGATACTGTCCCCATCTATCGGCGTGCCGATCCCAAAATGATCCCAGTGAGCGGTAAAAACCAAGTATTCATCTTTCAAGTCCGTGCCCGGTAAAACAGCCGCCACGTTATGAGACTCGCCTACGGTCATCTTTACATTTAATATAACCTTACTCTTCGCCTTCATCGTAAAACTCTTGAAACCCGGTTTCTTCGCCGCGGCAATCGTCTCATCAAAATTCAATCCGCTAAGGGCGAACATTTTCTTGCAAGCCTCCTCCGAGAGCCATCCCTTCATGCCCAAAGCTTCCGCATTCATTGTCTCCGAGCAAAGAGCGATATTTGTCTGCACGTGAGAAGCCTGACAGACCTTCCAACCATACGAAGCGGCCGCCTCGTTATGAAGGACCAATAAACCTGCGGCACCTTGGCGTTGCGCCTCCTCGAACTTATAAGTCCAACGACCATAATAGGTCATGTTCTTTCCGCGAAACAAAGATGCGTCATAAAAACCGGGATCATTCACCATAGCGGTAACGATTTTCCCCTTCACGTCTACATTCGCATAATCGTTCCATCCATATTCCGGCGCATTAATACCAAACCCACAGAACACATAATCCGTAGTAGGAATAACTACCTTTTCAGTCCCCGGTTCGTCCAAACGACAATATCATCCGAGAACTTCAAATCCATAGAGCCTTTCGCGCATTTCACCGTGATCTTATTCTTTACCGGACGGGTAAAAGTAGATATTTCCTTCACCGACTGGAAATAACTATCGCCATTAGCAGGCTGAAGACCTAGTTTCTTAAATTCATCAGCAATGTAATGGATTGTTTTCGTCTCATACTCGGTCAAAGGCTTACGCCCTCCGAACTCATCCGAGCCTAAAGTCTTTACTCGTTCCTTGAAAAAAGCCAAATCTTCCTCATAACTCTGGGCCATAACAGATACGCCCATAGCGAGCATCAGAAGAAAAACAGAGATAAAATTCTTGTTCATAATCGTAGATTGTTAAATGACATAATTTATTAGATATAGGTATTTAGATTTCAAATTAACAATAAAAAAGGAAACGGCGAAGCTCACGCTTGGCCGTTTCTACATTTAACCGTTTTAAACAAAAAGAAAAAAGTTAGTTAAGGCTTAGAAAAAAATATCTTAAGTCTATTTACCGACTGTATATTCGCTTTCCCGAAGGACAGCAAACAAATATATGGAATCCACCTCATCCTGCATACATTACACTTTGTTTTTTTGTTATTTTTCACAGAACAGAAATGCTTTTGTATTATCTTTGCACTCAATTATTCCCATAGACAACAAATGGCTGATTTTGATATAAACATATTGGGATGCGGTTCCGCATTGCCCACGACACGCCATCTGGCGACCTCTCAAATAGTAGATTTACGAGATAAACTATACATGATCGACTGCGGGGAAGGCACGCAAGTGCAAATGCGTCGTATGCGTATAAAATTCAGCCGTTTAAATCATATCTTCATCTCCCACCTACACGGAGATCATTGCTTCGGGCTACCGGGATTGATCTCTACATTAGGTATGCTGGGACGTAATGGAGAACTTGTTATTCATGGGCCGAAAGAGATCGAGAGCTATATGCGTCCGGTACTTGATATCTTTTGCAAAGGGTTGCCTTATGAGATCCGTTTTAACTTAATCGACCCGACAACTCATTCGTTGGTTATGGAAGATCGCTCCTTAAGCGTTTATTCCATTCCGTTAAAGCACCGTATACCCTGTTGTGGCTATTTATTCGCCGAGAAAGCCAAAGAAGCGCATATCATCCGGGAGATGACAGATTTCTATCAAGTTCCCGTCCGTATGATGCAAGAGATCAAAAGGGGCGCTGATTTCGTCACCCCGGAAGGAGAGGTAATCCCGAATGCCCGCTTAACCCGTCCTGCCGTCGCTCCCAAACGGTATGCTTATTGCTCGGATACAGCTTTTCACCCATCTATAATCCCCATCATTGAAGGGGTGGATTTATTATACCACGAGGCGACTTTCGCTGAATGTGACGCCGCACGTGCGAAAGAGACCTTCCACTCTACCGCCCGCCAAGCGGCCGAGATTGCTTATAAAGCCCAAGTGAAGCGATTGGTTATCGGTCATTACTCGGCTCGTTACGAGGATATGGCACCGTTAAAGAAAGAAGCAGACAAGATATTTCCCGGCACGATCTTAGGAGAGGAAGGTATGAGGCTTAGCGTATAATCATACATCCGTTTTACGAAATAAAGCTAATTACTTTCTAATATGCGGAAAACTTTCTACATTTGTACGAATTTAGGGACAAGTAAATGAAGCTTATACATATCATCGCTTTGGCACTTGCATTCTCCGCAAGTTATCCGGTTTACGCGCAAGCTAATAAATCGGGAGTCAAGACATTTGCTTCTAGGCAAGAAGATCCCTCTCCTATCGAAATCACGGCCTACGAGAATCGCATCAAGGTAGAGAACGCTCCTGTCGGGAGTATCTTGAAATCTACAGTGTCGTAGGCATCAAGGTGAAAGAAATCGAAGTCAAGCAGTCCACCGCCGAATATGTCGTAGATATCGCAAAGGGATATTATATCATCCGCATTGGCGATACGGTACGCAAGGTGGCGATACGATAAATAAAAGCCCCATAGGATAAATCCCACGGGGCTTGTTTTTTGATCCGCTCTCTCTTCTCACGAGGATACCTGCGGAAGAACTTTTAATTACTTTAGTATTAATATGCCACGTGTTCACCCGTCACGGGATACTTTTTTATTGTGGCATAGTTATTTAATTATATATATTACATAAAGGCGGGTCTCCCCGCCTCTATTATTTTAAGCTATACGGCTTATCTTATTTAACGACTGTCTTAACAGCCTCTTCACCATCAACAGCTACTGCTACGATACCAGCAGGTACGGAGATTGTAGCGTTATCAGAAGTAAGAACTGTCTCAGCGACAACCTTACCTAAGATGTTAGTGATAACTACAGACTTGCCAGCGGCACCTTGAACAGTTACAGTACCGTTACCAGCTACTACAGATACGCCTTCTACAGAAACTTCATCGTTAGAAGTTACCATATCCTCAGCGTCTGTCTTCTGGTATGCGTTGAATACCAATGCACCGTCACCACCAGTCTTAGCAGCCTCGAATGTAGCGGCCTTGTCGGTCAATACTAAACATCCATTATGCATCTTCAACCAAGCGGCAGCATTTTTAGGAGCGATTGCACGAGAAGCGTCACCAGCTACGGTCTGATATTGAGTATCAGTTGCGCCATATACGTTAGACTCGATCAAGAATGAGTTGTTCTCACCCTCTTTACCATCTACATAAGCAATAGCAGCCAAATCAGGATTTACATAACGGAATGACCAAGTTACATTCTTATGCTTGTCACCTGTCAATACGTTGATGAAGCTAGCGTAGTTCTTGTGGTAGTCTGCGCTGATCGCCTCGATACCCTCGTTCTTCAATTGCTCAGCAGTCATACCTTTGTATTTGCCTGTCAAAACAAACAAAGTATCACCGTATTGAACGGCAGGAACGAAACCTACGCGAGTATAGCTACTGTTAGAAACAGCCTTGGTATTGAACAAATACGGGTTAACAGAAGCAGCGATGTTTGCTTTAGCTGAGTCAGAGAAGTTAACCAAATACTTACCATAGATGAAAGCCGGAGTCTTCACATGAACGGCATGTACACATTGATATGGATCGTCTGTAACTTTACCGTCAGCAGTGATGTGATTATTTGTAGTCTCCGTACAAGGAATGATCTTCTCACCCTCGATCAACTCACGATAAGCAGAAACCAAGTATTGAGGTTTAACCTTACCTGCGCCACGAGTCAACCAAGCGGTATCGATACGGAAGGCCAATTTACCATTTGCTTTATCTTTATTCCAGATACCAGCGTAATCAACAGTCTCCGTAGTCAAGTTCGGGTTCCACTCATCCATCAAGTATTCCTGACGAATAGACTCAACGAAATACAAGCTATCTGTTGAGTTATCAGCATTCTCACCTACAAGCTTATTATCGAACTGACGATACAACGGAGTCTGATCCGGAGCGATATAGAAAGCAGAAGTTCTTGTCTCTTTCAAGGTCTGAGCCTTCAAGGAAGCGTTAGCGTCATAGTCAGAAACACCAGCCTTATAGTTACGGATGATACCATTTGTACTAGCCTCCAAGATCGCATAGTAATGATTATAGCCAGCACCTTCCGCCAACTCAATACAGTTGTTCTCCTTGAAGTAAACCGAATCCGAAGATGCATTCAACTTACTTACAGTGTATTTGTTCTCTTTAGCCTCATCGTAGTTACCGAAGATCGCTCCATCATAAGAAATCTGGTACATCTTTCTAACCAACTGAGCCAAGCCCGGGATTCTGCCCTTGTCACCATTGATAGCGGAAGGAATATAACCATAAGCATGTTCTTTGCCTTTAGTCTGGATCTTGAACGCAGTCATACCATCCTTTACAGTCATCGTAGAATCTTTCACGACAGCGATGTATTTGTCTGTCGCATATGGATGCCAGTAGTTGAATGTATACTTGTTGATCATCAACTCTTCTTCAGACAGATTCTTGTAACCAAGATATTTATCGCTATAGTACTTCTTATCTACCGGTACAAATTCCAAAGAATCTCCAGCGAAGTTTGAAGCATAGTAATATTTAGCACCTACATTCTTATTCAACTGAATACCAGAATAAGTAACTGCTGGAGAATACTCACGGTTCCAAGCATTGATCGGAGAAACATTATTCTTATCCATAGCGTTCACCTTCAATACAACCCATTGATAAGCCGGCATATGATTAGCATCCTGTAAGTCCAAAGTCACCCATTCTGCTGTATTCGTTTGCTCTACGTTATTAACCCAAGTAGTATCGTTATGGATAGGGACTGACAAATACTTACCAGTCTTAGCGCTCTTGATCAAATATACGCCATCAGCGATAGAAGTCTTCGTTGTCGTATAAGTGCCACAGCCCTTATAGTTCAAAGCGATCTCAACCTCTTTCTTGAAATAGATCGTAGCGATACGGATTTGGTCAGCCTTAACCAAGTCTTGAACAGTTACGTAGTTTGCTTTTCCATATTGATCAACATCCGCATTGGTAGCATTAACAGAATTAGTACTGTCAAACGTACCATCGGCTTTTAACTTAATGATTTCCGCAGTATTAGCTGCAATAGCCGCACCAAACTTACCGTTCTTGCCATCCTTCGTATAAGTAACTTGCTTAACCTGAATAACCAAGCTATCTTTTGCAGGGAAGTAAACGAAACGGAACTTAGATTGATCTTTCAAAGCTGTGCCCAATGTATCAGCTACTGTATGCTTCGTCGTTCCAGCTGCGTTCAATTTAGCATAAGTAAGTTGTTTTGTGTTGAAACCTAAGAAACGAGCACCATTCTCATTTACATAAGCAGTATCTACATAAACGAAAGTAGAATCAGCTTTCTTACCTGTAATGATACGCAACCAAGAAGGGTCTACCGTACCGTTATCCTCTGCATCTACAGCGAAGAACTTAGCGTCGTCCGTGAAATAATTCTTCAAAGTAGTGTTATTCTTGTCGTCAACGAATGTCAGCTTAACACCCTTATCAGCGGTTTGAGTTCCGAAGATTGTATTAACAGCATTCGCATTCATTACGATTGAATCCGGTTCTACCAAAGTGAATTTAGTAAATACAGAACCAGTTTGAGCATCTGCTTGAGCAGTTGTAGCAGTCGCTTTTCCTAACACGAATACATTTGATGTATTAAGCTTAAGACCAACCACTGAATCTGCGTGGAAATAAGAATACAAAGTCGCAGGGTTCATCGCATCCTTATAAGTCGCAGAGAAAGCCCAATCTTGCATCTCACCACCTAAGACAGCACCAGTTGCAGCATATGTAGCACCCGAAGCAGGTTTAGCCGCACCATTCAGCGCTGTACCGGCATACGCAACATCCAAACGCTGACCTGTAGCCTTATTCGTGAAGTTGTAGACAGGAGCTTTTCCATAACCCTCAGCAGTTACCTCAACACACCACAAGGAATACGCAAGAGTGTCGGGATTTGCAGCAATCTGATTATACGTCAACGGAAGAAGCTTGCCGTCCTTGTCCATTGTAAGGACCTTGTCTGTGCCAGTAGTTGCCCCAGTGACATCAACCGCCAACTGATATAAACCATCAGCAGCGACAGTCTTCACGGGTCCTCCCGCATTAGCCGTCACCGCACCCAGAAGCGCAGCACCAGCCAAAAGAGTAGAAAACTTTTTGTTCATAATTCTAAAATTAATATTAATACTAGTGTTTATTAAGATAATCAGCTCATTACGTTATCGTATCGATTGCTTTGTCATTCAAAAACGACTAGTTTAAACGAACGATTCTTTTAGTCATTTGCAAAGGTACGCGTTTCTTCGATAGGCTTGCAACCCTTCCGGGCTATTTTTTTACAGCTTATTCTCTTTCTTATCAATAGGATAGGTTATCCTTTACGAAACAAGCGATTCCTTCAACAAACCTTTCTATTTACCCCTTATAAAACGCAAGATTAAAACCTTCGTTTAAACTAGTCGTTTCCATACTCCAGATATCATTTCAATCTATTATTCATCAACTTTTATAGTATAGCATTAATAACGTACAGGCGTACATTAATATTATATTAAACGAGTCATCCGGAATTTACGGATTGTCATTGTGACACTTTGTATATTAAAGTCCTTGAGAATCGAATTTTCCGGGAGATTATACATATAGTTCTATAAAACGAGAAAAAATATTCGCAAGTAGTTATTCCATAATAAGATAACGGAATACGCCCTTTCATTCTGGCGAAAATTATTCATCCTAATTCATATTCTTAAGGCTAAAACCTATAATTCATCCGTATGTGAAGGCTATTTCTATCGTATGCGATAGGGATTACTACCGTATGTATCACCTAATACATACGGTTACGTCGGCTAAAACATACGGTTGCGTCGGCTAACGCATATATTCGCATGGGCAAACACCACCTTTCTCACCGGAAAAGCGACCTTTTACCTATAAATAAGAGACAAAAAGGCCCTTTTCACCTATTTCTTCTCTCTGGTTAGACTTCTCCAAAGAAGAGGTATGTCAAACAAACAGCCTTGTTTCGCACAAACTGTCATGATTATCGCCGCTTCGCTTACCATCCATCCGCAAGGGCTATAACAGAATAATCGACATAGAAAAGCCCCGCAGGATAACTGAACCGCATCCCAAAGCCACTGAGAAGACCTTGTTGGTTCCGGTATAAAAAGGCTTTCCAAGTGATTAGTTATTCACTTCCCAAGCCGTCAGTTATTCACTTCAACAGCCAATGAGAGGGCCCGTTTCTTGGTTATCAGGGCCTGTACAGGCACATGTTTCCCGTATTTTCAAATAAGCTATGGCTTACATTTGACGCGGAAAGCCTCATTAACCCACCTTTAGCTTTAAGGCTGTATCCTTTATGCGTTCACTATATCTCGTCTTCACTCAAACTACACAAGGTGTTTCCGAAAAAAGACGTACGTGTTTTTTAAAGCCTAAATGAATGCCCCATATAATAAAAAATCGTATCTTTATCGCCAAAGATGGAAAAAGAGCCATCTATATCCTATTAATCACTAAAACCTATAAACACTATGGGAAAATTTATCAACCCCTTCACCGATTTCGGCTTCAAGCACATATTCGGCAGGGAAATGAACAAGGACATTTTAATCGAGTTCCTGAACGACCTCCTCGAAGGGGAGCATACGATCATGGACCTGAGGATCATGAACAATGAACAATGAGCGATTGCCCGAGACAGAGCAAGGAAGGAAGGTCATCTTCGATATCCATTGCGAGACCGACAAGGGCGAACGGATCATAATCGAGATGCAGAACAGGGAACAGCCCCACTTCAAGGACAGGGCCTTATACTACCTCTCGCACTCGGTGGTGGAACAGGGGATAAAGGGAACATGGGACTATGAGCTGGCGGCCGTGTACGGTGTTTTTTTCTTGAACTTCACGCTAGACGAGGAGAACAGGCCAAACAATAACAGGAACGAAGGAAAGTTCCGAAGGGACATCGTGCTGGCGGATCGGGAGAACGGACAGGTATTCAACCCCAAGTTCCGCCAGATCTATATTGAGCTTCCTCGATTCAACAAAGAGGAGGAAGAATGCGAGACAGATTTTGAACGTTGGATTTATGTACTAAAGCATATGGATACATTAGACAGAATGCCTTTCAAGGCACGCAAGGCCATATTCGAGCGGTTGGAACGCATCGGATCCATGGCGAACCTCACCCCCAAACAACGAGCGCAGTACGAGGCGGAGTGGAAGATGTATAATGATTATTATAACACCTTGGACTTCGCCGTTGAGAAAGGCATGAAAAAAGGGATGGAAGAAGGCATGGAAAAAGGATTGCAAAAAGGATTGCAAAAAGGATTACAAGAAGGATTGCAAGAAGGACTGCAAAAAGGGAAAGAATCTACGGCACGTAATATGAAAGCCGAGGAATAACCCCTCTTATCATCCAAAAATGCACCGGCCTTTCCCTTGAGGAAATAGAGCGACTATAAAACAAAATCCCTTCAGCCTCCATCCGTTTTTAACGTATAGTTATCAAAGGGAGAGACTGAAGGGATTTTTTATATTTATAAACGATCTAAAAGCTACTCCTCACGCTGCTTCTTCCATTCCTCCGCACACTCTTCCAAGGCCTTATACCAAGCCTGGCCGAACTTACGGATCAAGGGCTCCTTGAGGAACTTATAAACCGGCAATTGCTCTTTCTTTCCTAAGATCTCCGCTGCCTTACAAACGCTCCAGCGATGATAGTTCACGGCCTTGAAATCCCGATACTGAGTGACACGTATCGGGTAAAGATGGCAAGAAACAGGCTTATAGAAATCCGTCTTACCTTCCCGGTATGCTTTCTCAATAGCGCATTTACAAGTACCATCGGCGTCGTAACAGGTAAAGACACAATCTTTGCCGTTCACGATAGAGGTAACCGTATCGCCTTCCTCATCGATATAAGCTACGCCTTGCTTATTAATGACCTCTTGAGCTTTCGGGGATAAATCATCCCAGATAATGGGCAATACTTTCTGGAGCTTCGCCAACTCCGAATCCTCTAATGGAGCGCCGGAATCTCCTTCCACGCAGCACTCCCCCTTACATTTGGAAAGATCACATAAAAAATAACGCCCGATAACGTCAAGACTTACTAAAGTGTCATCTATCTGGATCATAAGATGCGCCTAGCTCTTATTTAATCAATGACTTGCCAGTCATCTCCTTCGGCTGTTTCAAGCCCAAGATATGAAGGATTGAAGGAGCCACATCGGCCAAAAGATACCATCCTCTACTTTAGCGTCCTTGTTGGCTGTCACATAAACGAATGGAACAGGGTTCAAGGAGTGAGCCGTATTCGGAGTGCCATCCTCGTTCAAGGCGTGATCCGCATTACCATGGTCAGCGATGATGATTACCTCATAGTCGTTGGCTTTAGCGGCCTCAACCGTATCGTGCAAGAAAGCGTCGATCGTTACGACCGCTTTCTCGATCGCTTTGTAGACACCCGTATGGCCTACCATATCACCGTTGGCGTAGTTCACTACGATAAAATCGAATTTCTTCGTATTGATAGCGTCCACCAATTTATCTTTCACCTCGAAAGCGCTCATTTCCGGTTTTAAGTCGTAAGTAGCCACTTTAGGAGAAGGGACCAAGATACGCTCCTCGCTATCGAACGGAGTCTCGCGGCCACCGTTGAAGAAGAAAGTCACGTGAGCGTATTTCTCTGTCTCGGCGATATGCAACTGAGTCTTACCTACGTTTGCCAAGAACTCACCCAGCGTATTATTTACGTTCTCTTTGTCGAACAAGATATGAACACCCTTGAAGCTAGCGTCATACGGAGTCATACAGAAATATTGCAAGCCCGGGATCGTATGCATACCGGCCTCCGGCATATCTTGCTGAGTCAATACAACCGTAAGCTCTTTCGCACGGTCGTTACGGTAGTTGAAGAAGATCACGACATCGCCTTCCTCGATAACAGCAACCGGCTTTCCGTTCTCAACGTGAACGATCGGCTTGATGAACTCGTCTGTCACACCCTCAGCGTACGACTCTTCCATCGCTTTTACCATGCACTCGGCTTGCTTACCCTTACCTTCAACCAATAAGTCGTAAGCCTCTTTCACGCGTTCCCAACGTTTGTCGCGGTCCATAGCGTAATAACGTCCGATGATAGAAGCGATCTTACCACCGGTAGTCTTCAGATGATTCTCCAACGTCTCGATAAAACCTTTACCACTCTTCGGGTCCGTATCACGGCCATCCATGAAGCAATGTACATAAGCCTTGCTGATTCCGTATTCTTGGCGATATCCGTCAACTTCAAAAGATGCTCCAAAGAGCTATGTACACCACCATCGGAAACCAAGCCCATGAAGTGGATCTGCTTATTATTCTCTTTGGCGTAGCTGTAAGCACGTTTGATCTCCGGGTTATCGAGGATTGTGTTCTGGCGGCATGCGATATTGATCTTCACCAGATCCTGGTAAACGATACGGCCAGCACCGATGTTCAAGTGGCCCACCTCAGAGTTACCCATCTGTCCGTCAGGCAAACCAACGTTCTCGCCAGAAGCCTGTAACTGTGAGGCTGGATAAGTTTTCAATAACTCGTCCCAATATGGAGTCGGCGTGTTAAAGATCACGTCGTCTTTACCTTTGTCACCAATTCCCCAACCATCACAGATAATTAAAAGTGCTTTTTTGCTCATGATTGCTAATTTATTATATTGATTATGTTTTTAACCTTTACGATCGCGAAGATAATCAATTCCATCGTATTATTGTTTTTCTCAATGTATTACTTTTGTGGCAGGAATGGAAAAGAATATACAAGACAAGGATTTGGGAGTCATAACGCTCCGTACCACTCCCCGGGCCACTCGATACACGCTCAAGATATCAAAAGGAAAGATAACCGCCACGATGCCACCCGGGGAGACGAGAAACGTATGATCGCTTTTATCATGGAGAACAAGGCCCGGCTGGTAAAAGCGCTCCAGAAGCATCCGGCCCGGCCCCTGCTCGACGAAAGATCGGAGTTACAGGCTACGACATTCCGCTTGCATATCTTCCGCACCGAGCGAAGTAATTTCTACATGAGATTGGAGGATGGAGTACTGCATATCGCTTGTCCGAATGAGACTCGTTTCGAGGAGGAAGAGGTGCAATCCTTATTGAAATCCATGCTGGAGAAGGCGCTCCGCCACGAGGCGAAACGGTTGTTGCCGGAACGTATCACGCTATTGGCTAGGCAACATGGATTTATGTTGACCGGGGTGAAAATCACTAATAGCAAAACGCATTGGGGAAGTTGTACAATGAAGAAGAGCATTAACCTCTCGCAATCATTAATGCTTCTTCCTTGGCATTTGGTGGATTATGTATTATTGCATGAGCTTTGCCATACGATAGAGATGAACCATAGCGAAAGATTCTGGAAACTGATGGATAAGGTGACGGACAATCAAGCGATTCGTTTACGAAGCGAATTGAAAAACTATCACATGTTGTAGAGACAGAGCACGCTCCGTCGCTACAACTAGGTAATTTGTTAGAAATTGGCTCCTACTTGCAGAATGAAAGTCCGGGGTGCGCCGACATCCATCGGGCGGGCGCTATAGCGCTTGTTTAAGAGGTTGTTCACCAGTCCTTGTACATGGATATTCTTCGTCACTTTCATCCCGACACGCATATCCATGACGAAATATCCTTTATTGTTCTCTGCCCAATAATCATGTAAGTTTCCGAATAGCATCGAGCGCATATAATCCATCAGGTTAGGCTCCGCTTTCGTACGCTCATCGACCATAAAATAATCGACCGCCAATGTCTTGCTTTTCCATGACATATTCGTTCCGATATTAAACTGTTTCCATTCCAGATCAAATACCCCCTTTACGGAATGTTTCTGGCGATATTTTAAATACTTGCTGTCATTCGATTTCGAACGCATCGCCATTAAGTCATCATTCGCTTCCTCCTCCGCGTTCCGTGAATCCACGTCCATATCGATCGGATTCGTATAAACATACCCCAAAGTATATGCCAGACGAGTATCACGGTTAAACTCATACACACCCGAGGTAGACAAGTCTACCCCATAAATCTCCGCCCGGCCTACGTTCGTGAACTGAGCGCCGATTCCTAAGCCGTCGCCGCTAGAGAACGCATTGAACAACTTGGAAAGCCCATCGATATAATCGAAGGTCTTATTATTAAACAGGCCGAAACGGAACTCGATCATATCCTTGTAACGGGTATAAAAGCCGGCCACATCGATAAAGCCCTTCAAATTGCCGAACTTATAGCCTTGCTTGAAACCAAGTTCGGCATTATAACCTTGCTCCGCTTTCAATTCAGCGTTCGGGAAAGCTCCCACACCTCCGATATCCTTCAGGATAAACTTCTCCGTAACGGATGGATAACGGTATCCCTGTCCGAAAGATGCCCGGATAAAACTATACTCACCCAATTCATAATTCAAGCCTCCACGGAAAACAGGTTTTACCGGAACCTTCGCCCCGAAAATCTTCGTCTCCGCTTCCCGGTAGAAATCATCGACCCGGTAATACTCCAGACGAACACCGACCGAGACGTTCAAACGATCGATAAACTTATGATCATATTGCAGGAAGGTAGCCACATTATCGCTACTATGCTGCCCGGTCACTTTCGAATCCGCATGAATACGCTCATAAGTACCTCCAACCGTGAGTTGTGAATGTTCGAACTTCTTGCTGAATTGGTAATCCAGATTATAG
>VOFD01002680.1_pt1 | contig 53100 bp, 53 predicted proteins | sample 5384101 | NCBI WGS metagenome assembly VOFD01 (sample SAMN12384723, study PRJNA508395) | human gut metagenome | isolation source: healthy gut C | host: Homo sapiens
CTCCACCAGATACAGGTGTCCGCGCTCGAACGTGACCTCTTGGTGCCAAATGTCGCTCCGGATGTCGTCGCGCAGTGCGAATACTTCCGGCAGCGTGTTCTTCAACTCAATTTTGTCCATACCTTATTCCAACAATGTTTTCCACACCTTCTGCCCCTTGGCGCCCCTCAGGTCGACCGTGAAATGCCGCGCGTCGGAGGAGCGCAACACCAGGTCGCTAAACAGGTCCAGCCGTTGCGGCCACTCGTCCAAGTGCCGGAGTTGCTCCAGATTGCACCACAAGAAAAAGCGGCTGCCTTCGATTTCGTCTTCCCATTCGTCCAGTGTGGAAGTCTTCCGTGCGCACACCTGCCGGGCCAATTCCTCGTCGGGTGTCACGTAGAGCGTCTCTCCGGCTACTCCGAAATAGGCTCTCAGGCTTCCCGTCCCCATGAAGAAACGGTTGTTTCCGAAGTCACGGAACTCCAGCGCCCCGCTTTTGGCGGCGCTTTCTTTCCAATAGGGCGCTTCTTCCAGGAAGTCTTTCTTCCCCAAATGTGCCGTCAAGAGCATCCCGTTCTCCAAGGCATCGCGCGGCACGAGAGTGATGGCCACGTCGCCATCTACGCTCCGGATCATCAGGTCGGCATCCACTCCCATGTTCAGTCCCATCAGGTAGGTGCGCACCAGAGGGTTCTTCCGCAACTGTTCAAGCAGTTGTTCGCCGTCGATGTCCATGCAAAGCCACCCCAAGGCCTTTTCGGGCACATAAGAGGCATATTCGCCCGAGATTTCCCCGCCCAGCAGGGCCAACTGTTCATAATATTTGTTGATTTCGGAATTTTTGGAGCGGATTTCCGCATCCACGGTCAATCCGTTTTCCAGAAAGCACATTCCCGCCACCACATTCACGTCGCTCAGGTTGGCATGTTCCGGCCAGCCGAAAGCCAGTTCGTTGCCATAAATGTCGGGAAGCGCATCCAGCCGGGCGGCAAAGACGCATCCTCCGCCCGCTTGTTCCACATCGGCAAACAAGGCAGATGCCATTCCGCTTTTCTCCTTGTCTTGCCGCAGGTCGGCGGTGATTTCCTGGCGCAACACGTCCATGGCCGACGGCACGCCGGGGCCCATGACCAGCAAAGCGCGGTCGTCGAACCCCACCATCCAACTGTTGTCCCACACCGTCCAATGGCGTCCGTTCCGTTCCTCCACGTCTTTGCACAGCCCCTTTCCGGCCGCCTTGCGGAACCATTCCGCCAGGCGCGTTTCATCGGACACTGCGGCCAGAAGGCCCACATATTCCTTGCCCGAAACAAAGGCATACGACGTCTTTGTCCAATCAATCCCTTCCGGGATTTCCATGCCGCCGGGCGCCAGCGAGGCCAGCCCGTCCATTCCTATGCCCGCTCCTTCGGCCACTTGTGCCCAGTCTACGGCCATCAGCACTTTCGGCCGCGCGGGCAAGGCGTGCACGTAGTCGTCGGCTGCCCAGGTACGGTAGCCCCAATAAGCTCCCGCACAGGCCACGACCGCCGCGGCCGCCATCCATATCCATGTTTTTTTCTTCATTATTTCCTGTTTTATCTTGTTACATGAGTTTTCATATCGCATGGCGGATGTGCATCAGGTGCACGGCCACCAGTGCGGCCGTTTCCGTGCGCAAGCGGCTTCGGCCCAGACTCACGGAACGGAATCCGTTGGCCAACGCCAGGCGCACCTCGTCCAGGCTGAAGTCTCCTTCCGGTCCCACAAGGACCAGCGCCTCTCCGTCGGTTTCCAATACGTCCAGCAGGAAAGGCTTTCCCCCGTCCATGGTCTTGTCCGTTTCGGCCTTGTCTTCGCCCCTCACGTCGGCTTCGTCATAGCAATGTGCGATGAACTTCTGCCCGCTGAAAGGCCGGGAAACGAACTTCTTGAAATCCTCCATCCCGTTCAGCCGGGGCTTGAAAGCCTTGTGGCTTTGTTTCATGGCCGCCACCAGTATTTTGTCGATGCGCTCCGTCTTCACCACTTTCCGCTCCGAATAGCGGCAGTCCAGGAAGGTCAGTTCGTCGAACCCGATTTCCGTGGCTTTCTCGGCCAGCCATTCCGTCCGGTCCATGTTCTTGGTGGGCGCCACGGCCAGGTGCAGGTGTCCCTGCCACTCCCGCCCGTGCGGGCATGCCTCCAACACGCGGTATGAACAGCGTTTGCCCGTTGTTTCCGCTATCTCGGCCCTGTAGAAAGAGCCGTTTCCGTCGGTCAGGCGTATTTCGTCGCCTGCCTGCAGGCGGAGTACCCGCAGGCAGTGTGCGGCCTCCTCCGCCGGTAGTTCCGTGGCCGAATCAGCCTCCGGGACATAAAAAGTATGGATTTCCTTCATTTCCGCCGTCTTATTTCATCGCGCAACTGCGATGCCAATTCGTAATTTTCTTCTTCCACCGCACGTTTCAGCGCTTCCTGCAAGGCCTCGATGTTCACCGAATTCACGGGCATGGAATACAGCCCGTCCCCCACTTCGCGCATGTACTGTTTCTCCAGCAATGTTTCACTGATGGTGATGGGGCAGTCGAAGGTGTAGGCCAATATGAGGCAGTCGGCCGCTTTGCAATAGCGCACCATGTGGAACACGTTCTCGTCCCTGTAGAGCAGATGGCAATACGTCACCCCGGCCTCCACGTTGGCGATGCGTACCTCCTCCACGTCCATGCCGCATTGCAGGAATGCGGCGCGCATCACGTCGGCCATGGACGACGGCAACACCGGCCGCCGCCCGTCTTTCATCTTCATCAGCAGTTGCAACGCCTCGCTCCGCTCCATCAGTACCGGCAGGATGCGTTTGCCGTCCTTTTCGCGCAGGATGGCCATGTACGCGGCCCCGTCTTCCGTACACTTGGAAACGGTCAGTATCTTCAGTTCTTTCACCCCCTCGTTCATGTTCCTTTTCCTTTTCTACTCCTTAACTACATGTTTGTACTTGAAAAAGATGGAAAACAAGATGGCCACGACCAAGGCGTAACCGGCAAAGATGAGCCAACATGTGTTCCATCCGTCAACGATTTCCTGTCCCGTTGCCGTCGATGGCAAGTCGTAAACGAAATGGTTGATGACGGCCTGGGCCGACAGCGTGCCCACAGTGGCGCCGAACCCGTTGGTCATCATCATGAACAGCCCCTGCGCGCTGCTGCGTATCCGCATGTCTGTTTCCTGATTGACGAACAGCGACCCCGATATGTTGAAGAAGTCGAAAGCCACGCCATAGACCAGCATCGACAAGACGAACAGCCACACGCCCGGCCCCGGATTGCCAATGGCAAAGAAGGCGAAGCGGAGCACCCATGCCAGGATGGCGATGAACATCACCCGCTTGATGCCGAAGCGGCTCAGGAAGAACGGGATGAGCAGGATGCAGCACGTCTCGCTGATTTGGGAAATGGAAATCAGGATGTTGGCATGCTGCACGCCGAACGTGTCGGCATATTCGGGCAGCGCGCCGAATGAGAAGATGAAGGGGCTGGCAAAGCCGTTGGTGATTTGCAGGCAGATGCCCAGCAACATGGAAAAGACGAAGAACAAGGCCATGCGCTTCTGCTTGAACAGCGCGAAGGCCCGCAGCCCCAAGGCTTCCGTCAGGCTCTTGCGTTCGGAAGCGCGGCTCACGGGGCAGGCCGGAAGCGTCTGCGCGTAGGCTCCGAGCAGCAGGCTCAGTGCGCCCGAAAAGGCGAACTGCCCCGCATTTTCCTGCATGCCTCCCAAGTCGACGACCCACATGGAACAGATGAACCCGACGGTGCCGAACACGCGGATGGGCGGAAAGTCCTTCACCGCGTCAAGACCTGCCCCCTCCAAGGCGGAGTAGGCCACGGAGTTGGCCAACGCGATGGTGGGCATGAAGAAAGCCACACTCAGGGCATAGAGCGTGAAAAGCGTGGCAAAGGACACGCTGCTTCCCGCCTCGAAACCGTAGAACGAGGCTGCCAGCATGAAGAGGCCCGCCAGCGTATGGCAAAGGCTCAACACCTTCTGCCCCTGCAGCCAACGGTCGGCGATGATGCCCACCAAGGCGGGCATGAACAGGGACATGAAGCCCTGCACGGAGTAGAACCACCCGATGTGGTTTTCCAGCCCGATTTTCACCAAATAACTTCCCATCGAAGTGAGGTAGGCCCCCCACACGGCATATTCCAGGAAGTTCATCACCGTCAAGCGCACCTTCAAATTCATAGCAACCAAGTTTAACGTCGTTAGCAGTGTTCTGATATTACTTGCAAAGTAACACAAAAAAATCGTTTCTGCGCATTCCCGCGCAAGAAAAACAAGGAAAAGGAAGAAAAATGAGGAAAAAAGGGAAACGCAGGCGGGGCTCCTTAGTTTCCCGAAGGCAAAGGATTTGTCCGTTTCCCGGACAAAAGAAAGGTCGGACCGCCGCAGTGCCGGCATTTCCCTTCCGCACGGCCGAAAAGTACTTGCCGCAGAGTACCGGAGTACTTTGCGGCAAGTACTCGAGTGTTCTGCGGCAAGTACTTTTCGGAATCGCGCACGGGGCGGAAGCGCATGGCGCCCCGTGCCGTGGCGCTTTGCGTCAACAAAACATACACGTCGCGGGCCATAGGCTATCTCAACCGGCAACGCAACACCACGGCGTTGACTTCGCCGTCGGCCGGCATGCGCGGCACCAGGCCGGGATGACTTTCCGCAAATTCCGCATAGCGCCCGGCATCCAGGTACAGCAACACCTCGTCGCCTTCGCCGCCGAACAAGGCGGGCGGCACTTCCTCATACGGGCCGGCGGCGGAAAGAGTGCCGTCCAGCCCGAAAAGGGCCGCATGCTGCCGTCCGTCGTGCAGATAGAACAGCACCGCCTTGCCGCCGGCCACGGCGCCGCCCAGCATCACGTCGTAGCGGAACATGGCGTTCATGTATTCCTCCTGCCCCCCGACGCCGGCAGGCATCGGGTGTGCGAAGCGGAAGGTGCACACCTGCCGCATGCTGTCGGCGCGGCCGTCCCACTCGAAAATGGCGTTGCGGCGGTCGTCGAAGCCATACACCCGTCCGGCCGACTTCTGCAGGAAGGAGCGCGGCATGGGCAGGCAATACTCCTTGCGCACGTCCACCCACTCTCCCGTGGCATTGAAATCGCGGTCAAAAGTGTAGAAAAGGAAGGCGTGCTCGCCTTCGGTATAGGTCTGGTATTGCGTAAGCCCCACGAAACCGCCGGGGCTGGCGGCTATCTTCCACGACCTATAAGGGCTGATGTCTTTGGACGAAATGAAATTCCCCTGCAAGTCGTAGCAGTACACGCGCATGGGGCCGGAAAGGATGGCCACCCTCCCCTGCTCCTCGTCCAGCGTGAAGTCCGTCGCGCTCGCATACTCTCCGTGGCCGGGGCCCGCCGTGCCGATGCGCCGCACGAACCGCCCGTCGCGATCGAAGACGCATACGGATTTCAGCTGGCCGTCCAGCACATAAAAGTTGCCCTTCCAGGCCTCCACCTTGATGATGTAGGACAAGATGCAGTCGTCATTCAACTCCAAGGGGACAGTTTCCACCACGCGGAACACATCCTCGAACCCGACCGCGTCTTCGCCCGCCTTGTCCAAAGCAACGACCGGCGCATCGCCACCGCCGTTGTTCCCCGAGCAGGCGCACAGGCATCCCACACAACCGCACAAACATCCGAACTTCAGCGCGGCACAAAGCCACACAATGAATAACCTTTTCATGTGAAACAATTTTAAACATGGGCAAAAATACGCAAAAAGGAAGGACCCTCCAAGCATCGTGGGGCAGGAAATGGCGGGGAATGGGGCAAAAAAACAAAGAGGACGTGTCTCCCGACACATCCTCCTTGAAATCTCATATAGGTATTAGTTCTTTTAAGGTAAAAAGATTGTTTTCAGAATAACAGTTGCAAATATCGCATTTTCCTACCAACCACACAAGTAAAACGGGATGTTTTTTGCACGAAAACCAAATCTTTTTTCTGCAAGGGCATGAAAACTCATTTTACACCTTATTATTATACGGCTTTTCCGATTTTAATGCTATCTTTGTGCCCGAATGCGGCATGCCGCACAAAAAAACAAATGGATTATGACTGAAACGAATCACGCTGAAGCATCAGAGCAAAAGAGGACTCAATTTCGTAGAAGAAATAGTGGTAGACGACCTGAAGGCCGGAAAGAATGACGGAAGACTGCAAACCCGTTTCCCGCCCGAGCCCAACGGCTACCTTCATATAGGACACGCCAAGGCCATCTGCATGGACTTTGGCATCGCCGAGAAATATGGCGGGACATGCAACTTGCGCTTGGACGACACCAATCCCATCAAAGAAGACACGGAATACGTGGAGGCCATCAAGGAAGACATACAGTGGCTGGGATTCAAGTGGGGCAACATCTATCATGCGTCCGACTATTTCCAGCAGTTGTGGGATTTTGCCGTAAGACTCATTAAAGAAGGCAAGGCTTATGTGGACGAACAGACCAGCGAGCAAATCGCCGAGCAGAAAGGCACGCCGACACAGCCCGGCACGCCCAGCCCCTTCCGCGACCGCCCCATAGAGGAAAACTTGGCCCTCTTCGAGAAGATGAACAGCGGGGAGGCCGAAGAAGGCTCGATGGTGCTGCGCGCCAAACTGGACATGGCCAACCCCAACATGCACTTCCGCGACCCCATCATCTACCGCATCATCAACAAGGAGCATCATCGCACGGGAAGCAAATGGAAGGCCTATCCCATGTATGACTTCGCCCACGGGCAAAGCGACTATTTCGAGGGCGTGACCCACTCCATCTGCACCTTGGAGTTCGTGCCCCACCGCCCGCTCTATGACCACTTCATCGACGAACTGAAAGAAGGCAAGGACCTGGAAGACCATCGCCCAAGGCAGATTGAGTTCAACCGCCTGAACCTGACCTACACCGTGATGAGCAAACGCAAACTGCTCGCCTTGGTGAAGGAAGGGCTGGTCAACGGGTGGGACGACCCGCGCATGCCGACCTTGTGCGGTCTGCGCCGCCGGGGCTATTCGCCCGAGGCCATCCGCAAGTTCATCGACATGATAGGCTACACCAAGTTCGACGCCCTGAACGACTTCGCCATGCTGGAGGCTGCCGTGAGGGAAGACCTCAACGCACGGGCCATCCGCGTTTCGGCGGTGCTGAACCCGGTGAAGCTCGTCATCACCAACTACCCGGAAGGACAGACGGAAGAACTGGAAACCGTGAACAACCCGGAAAACGCCGAGGACGGCACGCACACCATCACTTTCAGCCGTGAACTGTGGATTGAAAGGGAGGACTTCATGGAAGTGGCGCCCAAGAAGTATTTCCGTCTGACGCCGGGCAACGAAGTGCGGCTCAAGAGCGCCTACATCGTGAAGTGTACGGGCTGCAAGAAAGACGAGCAAGGAAACGTCACGGAAGTGTATTGCGAATACGACCCCGAGTCGAAGAGCGGCATGCCTGGTTCGGACCGCAAGGTGAAAGGCACGCTCCACTGGGTGAGCTGCGGCCATTGCCTGCCGGCCGAGGTGCGCCTCTACGACAGGCTCTTCAGTGTGGAAAACCCGGGCGCCGACGAGCGCGATTTCCGCGAACTGCTGAACCCCGACTCTCTGAAAGTCCTGAAGGACTGCTATGTGGAAGAGTTTGCCGCGACAAAGAAACCGCTCGACTACCTGCAATTCCAACGCATCGGCTATTTCACGATGGACAAGGACAGCGCGGACGGCCATCTGGTATTCAACCGGACGGCAAGCTTAAAAGATACTTGGAGCAAGAAAAACAAATAAAATAAATGCCTACAGAAGACCTTTCATATTTCCAAGAGGAGGAATTCAAGAAGAGCCTCGCACGCTACGAAGAAATGCTGCAGGGCGGACAGCCGGTTTATCTGGAAGCGGATGAACTGACCGACATAGCCGAATACTACATGGTGAAAAACAAAATGAAGCAAGCCATGGCCTGTATCGACTACGCCTTGAGCATACACCCGGACAGCGTGGACCCGCTGATTTTCCTGGCGCGGCAGAAAATGTTCGACGGGGACTGGAGCGAAGCGATACGCATTCGCAACAAGGTCTCCGACCCGAAAGACCGCGAGGTGATGTTCTTCGACGCTGAAATGTTGCTGCGACAAGGCAATGTGGAAAAGGCGGAAAGACTCATGGAGATGCTTGCTGAAAGGGAAAAAAGGACGACGAGGCTTATGTGGCCTACGACGTGGCCGGCTTGTTCTTGGATTACGGCTACGTGGAACAGGCGCTCGAATGGGGGAAAAAGGCTTTCAGGCTGGAGCCGGACAATGAAAAGTTCCTCAAGCTCAAGGCCGACCTCTTCATCGCCAAAGACCGCCCGGAAAAGGCCATCGCGATGCTCAACGACATGCTGGACAATGCGCCCTACGACTTGGGGGCCTGGCATTCGCTGGGCGAGGCTTATCTGGCCAACGAGGATTTCAGAAGGCCTTGGAAGCCGCCGACTTCGCGCTGGCCATCGATGAAAACGACGGCAGGCTTTGCTGCTGAAAGCCAATTGCTACTTCCAACAGCAGGACTACGAGAAGGCACACGAACTGTATGCGCAATATATCAAGCAGAATGCCGCCAGTGAAACGACTTACCTTTTCGACGCCACGTGCCTGAATGCGCTCGGCGAACCGGAGAAGGCGCTGAAGCAACTGCTCAAGGCCGACAACTGTCGAACGGCTGTTCGCCGGACCAGCAGCAGATTTATGCCAGCCTTGTGGACGTGTACAGCCGGCTTCACAAGATAAACAAGGCCTTTGAGTTCATCAACAAGCTGTTGTTCATCAGCACAGACTATGACACCGCGCTGCACAAGGGGCACGTCATGCTGCAAAACGACAATAAAGAACGGGCTATCAAGTATTTTGAGGACTACCTTACCTATCACGGGAATCCGTCGGAAGCCCATCTTTTCGTCGGCATCTCTTTCATGGAGAACAAACTCTATGAGGATGCCTGGCAGCATTTCATGCTCGTCTTGAGAATGACCGCGGCAAAACGGAAAAGGAAAGGCAAAACGCGGTATATGCCTACTTGTCTTATTGCGCCCTCATGCAAAGCAATTACAGGGAGTTTTCTCCTATTTGAAGATTGCCTGCGAAAAAAGCCGCCGAGGCCTTGAATATACCATTGGGCAGTTCATCCCCGAAGAGGTGGAAGCAAAGGATTTCTATAACTATGTCGTCAACCACAGCGACTGGTTCATGCGTTTCAACTCCGACGGCGCTTCTTGTTGACCATTTAAGACGGAAAAAGGGAGACGGCATCCAGCCGTCTCCCTTTTTTATGTCTTCGGTTGCTTTATTCGCTGAACTGCTTTTATCCGTTGCTCTTCCGACAACTTGCAGATGAGCAGTGTTCCGTTTTTCTCGGCCACGATGTAACCGTCCAGGCCTTGGACCACGACTTTGCGTTCTTGCGTAGTGTGTATGATGCAGTTCCTGGTGTCGTAAACGGAGATGTCGTTTCCGATACAGGCATTCCCGTACGCGTCTTGCGGCGTGTGCTCATGCAGAGAGCCCCACGTGCCCAAATCACTCCAACCGAAGCTGGCCGGAAGGACGAAAATCTCCTCCACCTTTTCCATAATGGCATAGTCCACGGAAATGTTCTCGCATTGCGGGAAATCGCGGTTGATGGCAGCCTGCTCTTCCGCTGTGCCGTAGACAGGCATCAGCCCTTCGAAAATTTGCGCGATGGCTGGCTGATAAACGCGGAATGCATTCACGATGGTGCTGACGTTCCACAAGAAAATTCCCGCATTCAGAAGTAATTGTTCTTCTGGATGTAGCGGCTGGCCGTGGCAAAGTCCGGTTTTTCCTTGAATGAATCCACACGGTATATTTCCTTGTTCCTTGGCGAAGAATAACCTAAATCCGCTTGGATGTATCCGTAACCCGTCTCCGGACGGTTGGGCTTCATGCCCAGCGTCAGCACGGAATCCGTTTCCGCCGTGAATTTCAAGCCTGAGTTGATCACACGCTCGAACTCCGGCACGTCCATGACGATATGGTCGCTGGGCGTCACCACCACATTGGCTTTCGGATTCAACTTCTTGATGCGCCAACTTACGTAAGCGATGCACGGTGCCGTGTTCCGTCGGCACGGTTCCTTCAAGATGTTGGCCTCGGGGATATCGGGCAACTGTTCTTTCACGATATCCGCATAAGCCTCGGAGGTCACCACCCACACGTTCTCCGGCGGACAGATGTTCTTGAAACGGTCTGCAGTCAACTGCAGCAGCGAACGGCCGCATCCCAGCACGTCGATGAACTGTTTGGGACACTCGGGAGTGCTCATGGGCCAGAAACGGCTGCCTATGCCCCCCGCCATAATTACCAAATGATTATTGCTTCTTTCCATTGCTTAAATATCACGAGAATAAGTTTATCCACAAAAATACGACTATTTTTCCAAAAAAGTGAATAAAAGTGCGCAATATTTTCTTCATCTTTTTCCGGTTTCGTTTGCACACCCCCGCACATTCCCTTATTTTTGCAGGTGAAATGATGAAGTACACTGTCGTTTTAAGTATTGCTGGCTCCGACTGCAGTGGCGGGGCCGGCATCCAAGCGGACATCAAAACCCTTTCCGCATTGGGTTGCTATGCCGCAAGCGTGGTCACGGCCGTCACGGTGCAGAACACCTGCGGGGTGCGTAAGGTATATCCCATCCCGGCCCAAGCGGTTGCTGAACAGCTACAAGCCGTGTCCGATGACATGGGAATCGACGCGGTGAAAATCGGAATGGTCACGGATGAAGGCATCATTGATGTCCTTGCCGATTTCTTGGCCTCGAGCGGCATCCCGTCGGTTTTTGACCCCGTGCTGGTCTCCAGCAGTGGCTATCCGCTTGTCACGCCCAAGTCTTTGGAACTTATCCGCGACCGTTTGATTCCGCTTTGCACATTGGTGACTCCCAACTTGCGCGAAGCCGAAGTCTTGTCGGGCTGCTCCATCCGCGAGGCTGACGACATGGCCGCTGCTGGCCTGCGCATCCTTTCAACCGGATGCAAAGCCGTGTTGGTCAAAGGCGGCCATCTGGACGGCAACGACATGAGCGACCTTCTCGTGACGGGAACCTCGCCGCAGGACATCTACCGTTACCATGCGGCAAAGGTAGATTCGTCAAACACGCATGGCACCGGTTGCACCCTCTCGTCCGCCATCGCAGCTTACGTGGCGCAACACTTCCCCCTCCCGCAGGCGGTCGGCTTGGGCAAGGAATATCTTACCCGGGCACTTTCGGCGGGGAAAGACATCGCCATAGGGAAAGGACATGGCCCGCTGAACCACTTTTTTGAGCCAAAAAGGCTGATGGTAAAGTAAGTTTTACTAATTTTGCATTCAAGTTACTGAATATACAAACATCATATAAAGAATTAGACATTATGAAAGCATTTGTTTTTCCCGGTCAGGGAGCACAATTCGTAGGCATGGGCAAAGACCTGTATGACAATAATCCGTTGGCAAAAGATTTGTTTGAGAAAGCAAACGAAATCTTGGGCTTCCGCATCACGGACATCATGTTCAACGGTACGGACGAGGACTTGAAGCAGACCAAAGTGACGCAACCTGCCGTATTCCTCCACTCTGTCATCTCCGCGTTGTGCATGGGCGATGATTTCGCGCCGGAAATGGTGGCCGGGCATTCTTTGGGTGAATTCTCGGCTCTGGTCGCAGCCGGAGCCCTGAACTTCGACGATGGTCTGAAGCTGGTTTACGCCCGCGCCATGGCCATGCAGAAGGCATGCGAGGCTGCTCCGTCTACAATGGCCGCCATCGTGGGCTTGGATGACGACGTCATTGAGAAGGTTTGCGCAGAAATCAATGCTCCGGGCAACGTCGTGGTGCCGGCCAACTACAACTGCCCCGGCCAGTTGGTCATCAGTGGCAATGTGGAAGCCGTGAAGGCCGCATGCGAAAAAGTTGAAAGAGGCCGGAGCCAAGCGCGCGCTCGTTCTGGCAGTAGGCGGGCGTTCCACTCTCCATTGATGCAGCCCGCCAAGGATGAACTGCAGGCCGCCATCGAAGCCACCACATTCAATACTCCTAAGTGCGCCGTATACCAGAATGTCGACGCACAAGCGCACACCTGTCCCGACGAGATCAAGGCCAACCTTATTGCACAGTTGACTGCCTCTGTGCGTTGGAAACAAGAGGTGCAGAACATGATAGATGCCGGGGCCACCGATTTCACGGAATGCGGTCCGGGCAAGGCGCCCAAGGCATGATTGCAAAAATCGCCAAAGGAAATGACGCCGTGGTTGCGCATGGCATTCAAGCATAAACCGTCTGACTATCCATCCCCTTGCCTTCTCCAAACAGGCAAGGGATTTTTTCCTTATAACATTGACAAGTAACATGAAGAACAAGATGATTATTTACCAAGTGTTCACCCGTGTGTTCGGTAATAATTGCACCACTTGCATCCCCAACGGAACCAAGGAAGAGAACGGCTGTGGGCACTTTTCTGACTTTTCTGTCAAGGCATTAGGCGAAATCCGGAAGCTCGGTGCCACGCACATCTGGTATACCGGCATCATCGCGCATGCCACACAAACCGACTACAGCACATACGGCATTCCGTCCGACCACCCGGCCGTTGTAAAAGGCAAAGCCGGTTCGCCATACGCTATCAAAGACTACTACGACGTGGATCCGGACTTGGCGAACAAACCACAAAAGAGGATGCAAGAGTTCCAGAACCTGATTTATCGTACGCATGATGCCGGATTGAAAGCCATTATCGACTTTGTTCCCAACCACGTGGCAAGGCAGTATCATTCCACGCACAAACCGGATGGCGTAAAAGACCTTGGGGAAGACGACAATAAGGATGCCGCTTTTGACCCGCAAAACAACTTCTATTACATTCCCGGACAATCCTTCGCACCGCAATTCGATTTGCAGGGCAATGCGCCGTCACCCTATCAGGAAAATCCGGCCAAGGCCACGGGAAACGACAACTTTACGCCCTCTCCGGGACGCAACGACTGGTATGAGACCGTCAAACTCAATTATGGCATAGACTATGTCCACGGCGGAGGCCGGCACTTCTCCCCCACGCCTTCCACATGGACGAAGATGCGCGACATACTGTTGTTCTGGGCCGGAAAGGGCGTCGACGGATTTCGTTGCGACATGGCCGAGATGGTTCCCGTGGAGTTCTGGGAATGGGCCATCCCGCAGGTTAAATGTCGTTACCCGTCCATCGTCTTCATTGCCGAAGTGTATAATCCAGCGGAATATCGCAATTATATCAATCGTGGACACTTTGACTACCTCTACGACAAGGTCGGACTTTACGACACGCTACGTGCCATCGTTTGCCGGCATGCTTCCGCCCGCCAGATTACGAGCTGTTGGCAAAGCGTGGACGATATCAAAGACCACATGCTGAACTTCTTGGAGAACCATGACGAACAACGCATTGCGTCGGACTTCTTTGCGGGCGACGGCGAGAAAGGCCGGCCGGCCTTGTTGGTCAGTGCAACTCTTGGCCGCAATCCCATGATGATTTACTTCGGCCAGGAACTCGGCGAACGAGGAATGGACGAAGAAGGGTTCAGCGGCCGCGACGGGCGTACTACCATCTTCGACTATTGGTGCGTGGACACCGTCAGGCGCTGGCGCAATAACGGGCGCTTCGGAACGGCCAAGCTTTCCGGAAAAGAACTGGCTCTTGCAGCCTTCTATAGTAAGGTGCTCAACTTGTGCAACAGTGAAAAAGCACTTCGCGAGGGAGACTTTTACGATGTAATGTATGTCAACCAAGGTTCCGACCTCTTCAATGCAGATGAGTGTTATGCTTTCGTGCGGAGAAAGGACCGAGACCTGATTGTGGTCATCGCCAACTTTTCCGACGCTGAACAGCACGTGGCCGTCAACCTTCCCCATCATCTGTTTGAGTACTTCAACATCAGCGAAAAGGACGAAGTCATTGCAACCGACCTTTTGAGCGGCGACAAGGAGTGCGTCACTTTCAATTCCAGCCAAAGCCTGCTGACCGACATCCCTGCCTATGGTGGCAAGATGCTGAAGTTTAAGCTCTGACAGCAGAAGGCGTTATCCCCACTCATTATTATAAGGTAAGGCGGGAACCTGCAAAATCACCGAAACAGGCGATTGCAGGTTCCCGCCTTACGCTTTAACTTTGCCGCATCGAAAGTAATATATGCCATAACATTACGATTAAACAAACTACAAGATGAGAAAAATTGCTATTTATTACGGATCGACCACGGGCACTTGCGAGGCCCTGGCTTCGATGATTGCGAAAGCATTGGGTGTGGAAGATGAAAACGTGCACAGCGTGACCGACATGACAAGGGAAGCTGTGGAAAGCCAAGACGTGCTGATTCTCGGTTCGTCCACTTGGGGGTGCGGTGACCTGCAAGACGATTGGTATGATGGAGTGGAAATACTGAAGCAAGCCGACTTGCAGGGGAAAAAAGGTTGCCCTCTTTGCCTGCGGCGACGGTGAGTCTTACGGCGACACTTTCTGCGAAGCCATGACGCACATAAAGGAGGCTTTGTCTGCCAGCGGATGCTCCTTCATCGGCAGAGTACCGACGGCGGGCTACACCTTCACGGCTTCCACTGCCGTAGACGGTGATGAGTTCATCGGCCTGACGCTCGACGACGTGAACGAAAGCGACAAGAGCGAGGAGAGGATAACGGCATGGGCACAACAGCTCCAAGAGGAAATGGCTTGAGCCACCTACTCAATATCAAGTAAGAAAGGGTGGCGCGGGAACCTGCACAATCATGGAATTTAGCTATTGCACAATCCTGTGCCATCCTTTAATTTTGCAACAAGAAAAAAAGACATTCACACATGGAGACATTATCCGGCAGAAGCCGTCCCACCGAAAGTTCCGCCTTGCGGGTCTTTGCCAATCACATCTACGAATATAAGAAAGGTGTGCGCAGAATGGTGCTCTTCACGGTCAACAACCGCTACGTGCCAGAGGCCGTCAGGCGCTTGAGGAGCGAGAGCATCGCTTTCGAGTTGCAGGAAGTCGGCAACGGGCGCACGAACATCTTTTTCGGCCGGAGTGAATGTATCGAAGTCGTGAAGCGGATGATTACCCGTCCCCTGCAGCAACTCAGTCCGGAAGAAGACTTCATCCTCGGCGCGCTGCTGGGTTATGACATCTGCATGCAGTGCGAACGCTTCTGCAAGCGCACCGCATGCCTGCAAAACGTATCATAATAACCACTTTTCATACAATTTCTTTATATCGTTTTGGATTTAAATTGGGGATTTGGCTCTCGTGAGAGCCTTTTTCCTTTTTCGGCACGACCTATTCCCATTGGGTATCCAGCAACTTGAAGACAATCCGAACTGTCCGTCCTTGTAACTGGTGCTGTTGATGTGGAAAGTCCCGATTTGCGCCGTGTGGTCCACATGGGCGCCGATGCAGGCGCATACGTCATACTTTCCCACCCGGACCAGGCGCAAGGTGTCTTCCGCGGCATCGGGCAGTTTGTCCAGCGGCACATTGGCCGGAACGTCTTCCCGCTTCACATATTCATAAGTCACGGGCACATCGGCCGCGATGACTTCGTTCACCTTTTTGGCTATTTCCCCTATTTGCTCATCGGTCGGTTTCTCGGGCAAGTCATAGTTGATTTTGCTTTTCTTCCGCTCTATGTGTGCGTTCTTCGAGCGTTCGCAACCGAACATCCGCACCATGGTCTGGTTCAGGATGTGCTCACAAGTGTGCATGGGCGGGTATTCCGCCTTGTTATGTGCGTTCAGGATGATGTTTTCTTCCATTACTTATTATATTTGGCTTACAGCTTTCCTCTTTCCTCCAGGTAGGAGTCCTTGAATCCCAAGAAATAAAGCACGCCGTCGAGACCTATTGTGTTGATGGATTGCTTGGCGTTGGCCACCACGCGCGGTTTGGCATGGAAGGCGATGCCCAGTCCGGCTTCCGACAGCATGGGCAGGTCATTGGCCCCGTCGCCCACGGCAATCGTCTGCGCCAGGTTCACGTGCTCCACTTGGGCGATGAGCTTCAGCAGTTCGGCTTTGCGGCGTCCGTCCACGATTTCGCCCACGTAGCGTCCCGTCAGTTTGCCGTCTTCAATCTCGAGTTCGTTGGCGTAGACGTAATCAATGTCATATTTGCGTTTCAGGTAGTTGCCGAAATAAGTGAATCCACCCGAAAGGATGGCGATTTTGTAGCCATATTGTTTCAGCACGAACATCAGCCGGTCCACGCCTTCGGTGATGGGCAGGTTGCGGGCGATGTCCTCCATGACGGAGGCGTCCAGCCCCTTGAGCAGCGCCACCCGTTCGGTGAAGCTCTCCTTGAAGTCAATCTCGCCTCGCATGGCCCGCTCGGTGATGGCTTTCACCTTCTCGCCCACTCCGGCCCGTTGTGCCAGTTCGTCGATGACTTCGGTCTTGATGAGCGTGGAGTCCATGTCGAAGCAGATGAGCCGGCGCATGCGGCGGTACATGTTGTCCAGCTGGAAAGAGAAGTCCATGCCCAGCTCGCTGGAAAGCTTCAGCAATTCCGACTGCATGGCCTCGCGGTCTTTGGGTGTCCCGCGCACGGAGAACTCGATGCACGCCCTGATGCTTTCCCGCTGTTCGTCGAGTGGAATGCGCCCCGTGAGTCGCTTGATGGCGTCGATGTTCAGGCCCTGTTCTGCCAGCACGGAAGCCACGGCTGCGATTTGCCGTGCGGAGAGTTTCCGGCCCAGCAGGGTCAGGATGTAGCGGTTCTTGCCCTGCATGTTCACCCACTCCCCATATTCCTCCCTTTTCACGGGATAGAAGCGGATATTCACTCCGAGTTCGGTGGCTTTGAACAAAAGGTCTTTCATCACGTATCCGGCATACTCCTCCACCACCCGGATGAGCAATCCGAGGGTGAGCGTGTTGTGGATGTCGGCCTGTCCGATGTCCAGGATGGTCACGTCGTAGCGCGCCAGCACCTCCATGACGGAGGCGGTCAGTCCGGGGCGGTCTTCCCCGGTGATTCTCACCATGATTAATTCTGCGTTGGCTTCCATATCATGTTTTATTGGTTATTCCTCACAAAAATAAGGAAAAAAGCACGAACCCGGAAACATTCCGGCGAATTTCGTTTCCCTTTCCGTCGATGTCGCGGGAAACGCAGGAAGGCGGCCCGCGGCATGCTTTCACATGCCCGGCCGCCTTCCTTTATGTTTTTGAAAACAGACTTAGAACCTCAGGCTGATGTATGCCCGGAACGACTTGGTGCGCATCCGCTGGCTGAAGGTGTCCACCAAGTCGGAAAAATCGGCGTCGCCTTCTTCCCAATAAGAACTGTCTTCTTCGTCGTCCACCGAAGCGCCGCTGTATTTCGTGGCGCCCCAGCGTCCTTCCACACCGATGGAGATGGCCTTCCATGCCACAGCCGCGCCAAAGTTGAAGAAAGGCACGAAGCCGTAGTACACCTCATCGTCCAGCAAAATGACGGACCCCGAAGGCTGGAAGTGGAAGTAGGTGCTGACTTTCAGATGATGGATGGGGTTCACCGTGATGGACGGGCCCAGCTGCATGCCGTATTCCAGTTGGTGGCAGCCCAGGTCCAGTTCCTCCTCGCCGGAGAAGTCCACGTCCCAATAATCATCCGGATTTGCGTATTCCCCTTCATAGGTTTCCTCCACTTCCGAATATTTCACGTAGGTGAAGTCCATCCAGCTCCAGTCCAACCCGATTTTGATCATGTTCAGGATGGGCTTCTTGTGCAGGTAATACGTCTTACCCCACGTGAGGTTCATGCCCGCGCTGCTTTTGTACTTCACGTCGTTGTCCTTCGAAGTGAGAGTCTGCTTCACGAAGCCGACGTTCATATACTTGGCGCGGTCTTTCCATATCGCCTTTTGCAAGTCTTCGTTCTCGGCATCTGAAATTTGTGACGAAAGCGACTCCACCACCTGTGTCAAAGGAATCCACTTTGCTGGAGTTCACGTCCGTGGAATCCGCAACTTGTGCGTTTGCAACCCCACAAGCTATCGAAAACGAGAGGGCAAACGCGCTTAAAATCCGTTTCATTTTCTCAAAAAATTATTTTTGTTGGTTAAATCGAGTGCAAAGATACGGTTTTTCTTGTTAAACTATACGAAATATTGTTCTTTATTTCTTTCTTTTGCAAAAAAAACATTCTTGTTCCTTTTTTGCATTAACTTTGTATTGCGATTGCCGCCAGCCGCTGTCCGGAGGAGCGGCAAGCGCCGTCGGACATCAAAATTTACGAAAATGGAAATCATGGACATCGCTTTTCACCCCTTCACTCCCGCCCCCGCGCCGCAGGAACTGCCCGTGCGCCTCAATTGCCCGTTCTGCTACCGTCCCCACCCTCTGGCCGTGCGGGCTGCAGCAGCGGTGCAGGCCTATCTTGCCGGGCAAACCGCCTGGCAGGAGGAACTCGGAAGAGGAAAAATGTTCGGCGTGCTCGTCGTGGAGAAGGACGGGCACACGGGATTCCTTGCGGCCTATTCCGGTTTGCTGGCCGGGCGCAACGACCATCCGTATTTTGTCCCTCCCGTGTTCGACCTTTTGCGTCCAGACGGGCGGTTCAAGCAGGAAGAGCGGAAGATTTCGGGCATCAACCGTCACGTGGAGGCCTTGGAGCACGGCAACCTGTCCCATGACCTGTCCGCACGGCTCGCCGCCCTGCGCCAGGCGCGCGACGAGGAACTCTCGGCGGCCCGGCAAGCGCTGAAGGCCGCCAAGGCCGTGAGGGACGAACTGCGTGCCGCCGCCATTCCCGGGATAGAAGCGCAGCTGACGCGCGAAAGCCAATTCCTGAAAGCGGAATACAAGCGGATGGAGAGAAAATGGCAGGCGGACGAAGAAGACCTGTTGCGCCGCCAACGCCTGCTGGACGAGCGGGTGAAGGCCCTCAAGGCCGAACGCAGGCAGCGTTCGGAAGCCTTGCAGGAATGGCTCTTCGCGCAGTTCCGCATGCTGGACGCCCATGGCGGGGAAAAAGACTTGTGGCAAATCTTCCGCGAGGCCGGACGGCCGGCACCGCCTTCCGGAGCGGGCGAATGCGCCGCCCCGAAGTTGTTGCAACATGCCTACCGGCAGGGCTATCGCCCGTTGGCTGTGGCCGAATTCTGGTGGGACGCGTCGCCGGAGCATGATGTGCGCCGGCACGGCCATTTCTATCCGGCCTGCAAGACCAAGTGCGAACCCATCCTGCACCACATGCTGCGGGGGCTGGACGTGGCTCCCAACCCGCAGGAAGACAGGCGGCACAGCCCGCAGGAGCCCGAAATCGTATACGAGGACGAGTGGATGGCCGCCGTCAACAAGCCGGCAGGCATGCTGTCCGTGCCGGGAAAGTCCGACGCGCCCTCTGTGGCCGGCTGGGCACGGGAGCGTTACCCGGACGCCCAAGGGCCGCTCCTGGTCCACCGCCTGGACATGGACACCTCCGGCCTGCTGCTCATTGCCAAGACGGGCGAAGCCTACCGCGCGCTGCAACGGATGTTCGAAGCGCGCGAAATCAGGAAACGCTACGTGGCGGTGCTCGACGGCACCGTGCAGGCCGACAAGGGGTTCGTCCGGTTGCCTCTCTGTCCCAACCCCGACGACCGGCCGCGCCAGATGGTGAGCCGCGAATATGGCAAGCCTGCCGTCACGCGGTTTGAAGTCCTCGCGCGGCAAGACGGACAGACGCGCGTGGCCCTCTATCCGCTCACCGGACGCACGCACCAGCTCCGTGTGCATGCCGCCCATGCCGAAGGGCTGGACGCCCCCATCGTGGGCGACAATCTTTACGGCCGTCCCGCGCAGCGCCTGCTGCTGCATGCCGAGTCGCTCAGTTTCCGTCATTTCAAGACGGGGAAACCGGTGCACATCACCGTTCCCCCGCCCTTCTGATTGCGCGTCCCGCCTCCTTGCCTTCTATTTTCCGCCGTCCGGCAAGCGGCATATCGTTTCTATGCGCTCCAGTTCCTGCCGGGTGAAGCCGGGCTTGCGCAGTGCCTTCAGGTTGTCTTCCAACTGTGCCACCGAGCTGGCCCCGACGATGACGGACGTCACCTTTTCGTTCGCCAGCACCCATGCCAGCGCCATTTCGGCCAATGTCTGTCCGCGTTCCGTGGCCACCTCGTTCAGCGCCTTGATTTTTGCCGCCACGGCTTCCGTCAGCGTTTCCCGTTTCAGGAAGCGCCCTTGGGCCATGCGCGAGTCTTCGGGCACGCCCTGCAGGTAGCGCGAAGTGAGCAGCCCCTGCGCCAGGGGCGAGAAACCGATGAATCCCACCCCGTGGTGGTGGGCCTGGTCCAGGATGCCCTGCTCCTCGGGAGCGCGGTCGAACAAGTTGTAGCGGCCTTGGTAGATGAGGCAGTGCACGTCGCGTTCCGCCAGGTAGCGGTAGGCCTTCTCGGTCGCGCTGGCCGGATAGCGCGAGATGCCCACATAGAGGGCCTTGCCTTGCCGCACGATGTCCACCAGCGCCTGCAAGGTTTCTTCCAGCGGGGTGTCGGGGTCGTAACGGTGGGTGTAGAAGAGGTCCACGTAGTCCAGCCCCATGCGCTTCAGGCTTTGGTCGAGGCTGGCCATGAGATACTTGCGGCTTCCCCAGTTGCCGTAGGGGCCGGGCCACATGTCGTATCCGGCTTTCGTGGCGACGAAGAGTTCGTCGCGGTAGGGACGGAACGACTTTTTCATGATTTGCCCGAAGGTCTCCTCGGCGCTTCCGTACGACGGACCGTAGTTGTTGGCCAGGTCGAAGTGGGTGATGCCATGGTCGAAGGCGTAATGCGCCATCGCCAGTGAGTTGGACAGGGGATTGACATCGCCGAAATTGTGCCACAATCCCAACGACACTTCGGGCAGCAACACGCCGCTCCGCCCGCAGCGGCGGTAGGCCATGCCGTTTTCATACCGGTCGGCAGCCGGGGCATAAACAGGATTCACCATAGTTTCCAATTATATTATAATTATAGGTATGCGAGAAACAAAAATAATCAAAAAAAAGTGAATCCGTCCTGCCCGTTCCGGAAAAACGGGCTATATTTGAACAATTATTATCATATTTAATGGAAAAGCAACATGAAACACACTCTTTGCATCTGCTGCTGCGCGCTTCTGGCCGCCATGCCGGCACCGGCGCAGCACAGCGCTTCGCATTTTGAGATCGCCCCTTCCGCTCCTCTGCAGGCCATCGACGGTTTCGGCGCCTCCGACGCCTGGAGCATACAGTTCCTGGGCTTGTGGCCCGACAGCGTGCGCCGCCAGGCGGCCGACTGGCTCTTCAGCCGGGAGTGCGACAGCAAGGGACAACCGCTCGGCATCGGGCTTTCCATCTGGCGGTTCAACATCGGTGCGGGCAGCCACGACCAAGGGCGGGAGAGCGGCATCGGGTCGCGTTCCACCCGCACGGAATGTTTCCTCCGTCCCGACGGGTCGTACGACTGGGACCAGCAGGCGGGGCAGCGCAACTTCATGCGCATGGCCCGCGAGCGCGGCGTGGAGACGTTCATCGGCTTCTTCAACTCGCCGCCCGTTTACTACACGCAGAACGGGATGGCCACCAACACGGGGCGCGGCGGGACGCTCAACCTGAAGCCGGAACATTACGAGGATTTCGCCCGCTTTGCCGCTAACGTGGTGGAGGGACTGGAGCGGCACGACGGCATCAAGCTGGCCTACGTCTGTCCCGTGAACGAACCGGACGGCCACTGGAACTGGCAGGGGCCGAAGCAGGAAGGCTCGCCGGCCACCAACCGCGAAATAGCGCGCCTGGCCCGCGACTTCAGCAAGGCTTTCGCGCAAAAGGGGCTGGACACGAAGATCCTTGTCAACGAATCGTCGGACTACCGCTGCATGTTTGCCACGCACATGACCGACTGGCAACGCGGATATGCCATCCAGTCGTTCTTCTGCCCCGACAGCACGGACACTTACCTGGGCGACACCCCGGGCGTGCCGCGACTCATGGCCGGACATAGCTACTGGACCAACACGCCGCTGAAATCGCTGCGCGACATCCGCGTGCAGCTGAAGGACACGCTGGACAAATACGGCGTGCAGTTCTGGCAGACGGAAACCTGCATCATGGGCAACGACGAGGAAATCGGCGGCGGAGGCGGATTCGACCGCACCATGAAGACGGCGCTCTACGTGGCCCGCATCATCCACCACGACCTGGTGTATGCCGGTGCGCGGAGCTGGCAATGGTGGCGTGCCGTGGGCGGCGACTACAAGGACGGGTTGCTGCGCGAATTCAGCAACCGCGGAGGCACGGACGGCCGGGTGGTCGACTCGAAACTCTTGTGGGCACTGGGCAACTACAGCCGCTTTGTCCGCCCGGGCGCCACGCGCATGGGCATCACGGCATCGGACGAGGCCGGACAGGTGGTGCCGGAGGGCGACACGGACAACCAAGGGCTGATGTGCACGGCCTACCGCAACGCGGACGGTTCGTGGGCGGTGGTCTTCATCAATTATGCGCGCGAGGACAAGCCCGTCACGTTCCATGTGGACGACCGCAAGGTGAAGGACTGGTATCCCTACCTGACGGCCGAGGGTGAAGGACTGGACCTGAAGCCGCAGAAGAAAGTGCGCAACGGCAAATCCACGGTCATCCCCGCCCGTTCGCTCGTGACATTCATCAGCCGGAAGAGCTGACGCCACATTACTTCTTCATCCATCCAATCCGTTCCGGGAATGCGCCATGAGGGCCATCCGGGGCGGATTTTTTGTATGTCCGCCTTTACTTGTGCGGTAGCCGCCGGCTACTCGCGGGCAAGAACCGGACAGGCTGCGGCAACTCGCGGGCTGCTCTGGAATGTAACAGATTCCGTAATCTTCCGAAGAAGGAATCAAACCAGAATTGCCTTTTCTGTCCGCCGGACCGAAAAGGTGTGCGGACGTGTCTCCGTGCGATGAAACATCGTGCCCGTTTCGGGCCATTCCGCTGCCACGGGCCGAAAAGCGCCTTGCGGAATGCAGAATCGTACTTTCCGCAAAGTACTCGAGTACTCTCCGCAAGGTACGCTGACGGACTCCGCACGTCCCGACGGCGCATCGAGCATCCGAGGGACAAGGCAACCGGCACGGGACGGTTTGCTGTCCGGCGAATGCCGAAAGGTGGCGGGTACGCCGTCATGAGGGCATCGCCCGCGTCATGGAATAGAAAAATCTGTATGGAGTTTGGAATGCTTGGGATGAAGTTCCCTTCATCGGGGTGAACATGAAGTTCCCGCGCGTTTGCGCACCGTCGCTCCCCTACTTGCGGCCCAGCGGCAACCGTCCGCCCCAGCGCCGTTTCAGGTCGGAGAACAACTGCGTCTCGCGCCGGAATGCGCCCAGTGAAAGCAGGACACTGAGGCACAACACGCACCCGCCGGCCAAAGCCTTCAGCCACACCTCGCCCGTCAGGGCCAGGGCCAAAGCCGCCATCACCAGCACGAACTGCCACGCCATGAAGGGACGGGCGGAACGGTCGGGGGAAAGTCCGTAGCGGCGGCCATAAACGGCATAAATCATCCACCAGTCGAACATGCCGGCCACGGCCAGGGCCACGCCAGTGCCCAGTATGCCGCCGAAAAGGTAGCCCGCCACGACGCATGCGGCCATGAACACATCGTAGGCCACCTCCATGCAAAGGTAGGTCAGCGCGTCGCCCTTGGCCAGCGACACGTAGGCGGCGGGAAGGGTCATCGACTTGAAAAACAAATGGACGGAAGCACACACGGCCATGCCGGTCATGGGAAGGAAGGCCGAAGAATAGAGCAGGCGTACCACCAACGGCATGGCCAACATGAAAGCCACCACGAACGGCGCCATCAGCAGCACGCAGACCTTCACCTGGCGGTTGATGGCGAGGTTCATCTCACGCGCGTCGTGGTGCACGGCCGACAAGCGGGGAAAGTAGTCGGCGTCCACGGCCGCAAACACCACGCCGGCATAGGTGAACACGAGGTTGTAGCCCATGCCATACAAGCCCACGTCGGACAGCGACCCCGCTTGGGCAATGAAAATCGAAAGCCCCAGCCCCATGCCCATGTTCACCAGCGTGGCCAGAATGTAGGGGGCACCCACCCGCACCAGGCTCCATCCCGCACGGAAATGGGCCCGGCTGCGCAGGCTGACCCTCCAGGGAAACACCGGCAGCGACAGCGACAGATGGGCCACCATCACGCCCAGCGTGCTGGCCAGCAGGCCCGGCACGATGCCCCGAATGCCCCACGCATAATAAAAAGGAACGGTGAGCAGGAGCGTGACAACGGCGCCAAGGACGGAAACCAGCGCCACGCGCTCCAAACGCCGCACCGCCTTGAGGATGGCCACCTCGCCGGCCGTGACCGACATGAAGGCCACCACCGGCGAGAGCAGGCACACCGGAAGGGTGTGCGACCAGTCGGAAAAGGCCAGAAAACTGATGGCAGGGGAACACAGCAGGCAAAGCAACATGCCGCCCACACCCGTCCACACGCTCCACGTGCGCACGATTTCCACCTGCCGTGCCACGTGCTCCGGTATGCCGCGGCCGTAGCATTCCGACACTTCCTTGACGGAACTGAACGAGATGCCCAGGTTGGAGGCGCTGTTCACGAAGTTCACCACGTTCCAATAGAGCGACGAAAGCCCCACGCCGGCCGTGCCGAGCAGGACGGCCGCCAGCTTGTTGCGCGCCACGCCCACCAGCATCGTGAGCATCTGCACCAAGCCCAGGAAGCCCGTGTACTTCACAATGTGCCCGTAGGCGGAACGGCTTTCGCCCCCGCCTTCGCGCCCCGCGCCCTCCGGATTATTCCCTGTTTCCTGCATCCCGTTCATAAATAACAAGAACAAAGATACATCAAATCCATTTATTTTCCGTACCTTTGCCCAAAAAGTATCATGAAAATCCTCTTATTGGGAGAATATAGCAATGTGCACCACACACTGGCCCAAGGACTGCGCGAGCTGGGACACACGGTGGTGGTGGCCTCGGACGGCGACGGCTGGAAAGACTATCCGCGCGACATCGACCTCTGCCGCAGGTCGACCGGAAAGCTCGACACGCTGGACTTCCTGCGCCGGGTGGCCCTCGCCTTGCCCCGCATGAAAGACTACGACGTGGTGCAGCTCATCAACCCCGTGTTCATGGAGCTGCGCCCCGAACGCTTGTTCCCCATCTACAAATTCCTGGCCTCACACAACAAGTCGATATTCCTCGGCGCCTTCGGCATGGACTACTATTGGGTGAAGGCGGGGCTCGACTGCGAGACGTTCCGCTATTCCGACTTCAACATCGGCCATGAATTGCGCCACAACAAGGACAACGACAACTTCGTGGCCGAATGGCTCACGGGAAAGAAGGGCGAACTGAACCGCTACATCGCCGAAGGCTGTGACGGCATCGTCAGCGGACTCTATGAATACGACGCCAGCTACCGGCCCGACTATCCGGACAAGACCCGGTTCATCCCCCTGCCCATCAACCTTGGCGAGGTGTCGCCCCGCATGCCCCACCCGGAAACCGACCGCGTACGCTTCTTCATCGGTATTCAGCGCAACCGAAGCGCCTACAAGGGCACGGACATCATGTACCAGTCGCTGGTGCGCCTGGCACGGCAGTATCCCGACCGCATTGAAATCGTGAAGGCGGAATCCGTCCCCTTCGCGCAATACAGCCGGATGATGAACCAGTGCGACGTGTTGCTCGACCAACTCTATTCCTACACGCCGGCCATGAACGCGCTGCTGGCCATGGCCAAAGGCCTGGTGGTGGTGGGCGGCGGCGAAGAAGAGAACTACGCGATTTTGGGGGAGAAGGAATTGCGCCCCATCGTCAACGTGCAGCCCACGGCGGAAGACGTGTATGCCAAGATGGAACAGCTCATCCTGCACCCCGACGACATCGCGCGCCGTTCGGCGGAAAGCATCGAATATGTGCGCCGGCACCATGACCACATCAAGGTGGCGCAGCAGTATGTGGACTTCTGGAGCCGGTAGGGCATGATAAGCCGGACGATTTCAAAGCAAACATGAAACTCAGTATCATTGTTCCCATATACGGGGTGGAAGCCTATCTGGACTTCTGCCTGAAAAGCATCGCGCAACAAGGCGTGGAGGGCATGGAGGTCATTCTCGTGGACGACGCCTCGCCCGACGGCTGCGGAGACATCTGCGACCGATGGGCGGAGGCCGACGGGCGTTTCCGCGTGGTGCACTGTCCCGAGAACAGAGGCCTGAGTGCCGCGCGCAACACCGGCATTGAGGCGGCAAGGGGCGAATACATCACATTCGTGGATTCGGACGATTATCTCGCCCCCAACACGCTGCAAGCCAACATGGAACTGCTGGAAAGGCATCCGGAGGCCGACGTGCTGGAGTATCCCGTGTGCGTCTACCACGGCACGTCGCAGGCCTACCGCTACAAGCCGGGGACGGGAGAGGCCACCGACTACGCCGGATGGGTCAGGAACAAGGGCTACATGCACAGCTATGCCTGGAACAAAATCTACAGGCGCCCGCTCTGGAGCGGCGTGCGCTTCCCCCGAGGGGCGGTGGTTCGAGGATATCCTGACCGTCCCCGTCGTGCTGCACCGCGCCCGCCGCATCCTGAATTCCGACAAGGGCCTGTATTACTATTGTTGCCGCGACGGTTCCATTTCCAATACCTTGTGCGAGCGGAGCGTGGACGAACTGTTGCAGGCCCGGCTTCAGCTCTACACATCGCTGCTGCGCGAACGCGGGCTGGACGAAAAGGACTTGGACGAAATGTACCTGCACTTGTGCGACCCCCAAATTCTCAGGCTGCAGCTCGGCGGCTCGCTGTGCATCCCCGAGCGGAAGGTGCCGCTCCGCCGCGCCGTGTTCACCCGCCGGCCATGGAATTACCGTCTCAAGGCCATCCTGAAAGCCCTGAGCGGGACGCACTATTGCCGCATCGTGGCCCAAACCCGCAAAGTATTCCATTCATGAGCAAGCCGTCGGTCAGTTTCGTCATTCCTTATTTTAAAGTGGAAATCGGCCTGCTGGCACGGGCCGTGGAGAGCATCATGCGCTTGGGCGACAGGGCCGACTGGGAAGTGTGGGTGGTGGACGACGGCACGCCCGGACGCGAGGCGGAAGAGTTCGTCGGGCAACTGGCCGAGCCGCGCGTGCACTATGTGGCCCAGGAAAACGCAGGGCTGGGCGGCGCAAGGAACACGGGCATGGAACTTGCGACGAAAGATTTCGTCCAGTTCCTGGATGCCGACGACTACTTGTTCGCGACTCCGGCATTGGCGCTCCTGCGACTGATGGAAACGCATGCGAACGCCGAATTCGTGGCCTTCGATTTCCGGAAAACCTATGACACGGACTTGCACGACATGTCGCTGCCGGAATGGCACATCTTGTGCGAAGGAAGCGGGACGGACATCATGCTCCGCCAAAACCTGCGCGGCGGTGCGTGGGGATACGTGTTCCGGAAAGAAGTGCTCGGCAAACTGCGGTTTACCCCCGGCATCTACCACGAGGACGAAGAGTTTTCCCCACAGTTGCTGCTGAACACGCGCCGCGGCATAGTGACAGACCTGCCCGTGTATGCTTACTATCAACGTCGGGACTCCATCGTGCACCAGGCCGACCGCCGGGTCGTGGAGAAACGCTTCTCAGACTTTCTCGGCATCATTGTCCGTCTGTCGGCGAAAACACGGGAACTGGAAGGAGACGCCGCCGCTGCCATGGTGCGGCGGACGGACATGCTGCGCATGGCCATGGCCTACACCCTGATGTGCGACAGTCCGGACACGGCCTTCCTGACCGGCTTCCTGAAGCGCATGAGGCAAGCCGGGCTTTACCCGCTCGCCCCGCGTTGCTACTCTCCCCTACTTCATCGTCCGCACATGCAGCCTTTTTCCCCCTGTGGGCGGCAATCACGCGCAAGTTGCTGCGAATCCTGCATTTGCGGCACGTCAAGCGCGCCTCATAGGCAACTAAAAGTTGATACAACACAATAAAACTTAAAAAGCGTTTGCCGGCCATGGACGTTTTGCCGGAAATGCGTATCTTTGAGTGTTCTAAAAGATAGAACTTTAGTTTAAAGGTATTAGAAAGGTGTTGGCAAGCCCCTATACGTGAGTATGGGGGCTTGTTTTAGATGGAGCCGTCCACCACAAAACAAGAAGTGGGGGCATTCAAGACACGATGCAGCATCCGGCAGAAGAAAATAATTCGCCGTTTCCGTCCGCATTTTGATTATTATGCTTATCTTTGCCCGTGCAAAGGGGTGCCGCCCCGTTGGGCATGGCTGAGATTATACCCTGTGAACCTGATGCAGGTAATGCTGCCGAAGGGATTGTGCTCGAATCCACCTCACAGTACGTTAGTCTTCTCCCCTTTCTCCATAGGTTATCATATAACAAACAGAAGAGAAGAATGACTGAATTCCAATTCATCACGCACCATACGGCGCAATACGGATATGCCGACGGCGCGCGCCTGGCTCTGGAAGGCGGATGCCGCTGGATACAGCTCCGCATGAAGGACGCTACTGAAGAAGAATGGGCGCGCACGGGCAAGGAAGTGGCCCGGCTCTGCCGGACTTACGGGGCAATGTTCATCATCGACGACCACGTGGAACTGGTGGACAGCCTGCAAGCCGACGGCGTGCACTTGGGCAAGAACGACATGCCCATCGACGAAGCGCGACGCATACTGGGACCGGAACGCATCATCGGCGGAACAGCCAACACGCTGGAGGACATCCTCCTGCATGCCCGGCGGGGAGCCGACTACATCGGATGCGGGCCGTTCCGCTTCACTACCACGAAAGAGAAGCTCGCCCCGACCCTCGGGCTGGACGGCTATCGGCACATCGTGGAGGGCATGCGGGTCGCAGGATGCCGACTGCCCATCGTGGCCATCGGCGGTATTGAGCTGGAAGACATCCCCGCTCTGGCACAGACGGGCATCGACGGCATCGCGGTGAGCGGCACGATACTGAGAGCTGAAAATCCCGTGGAGGAGACCCGGAAAATAGTGGAAGCATTAACAAACCAACAACTATAAAAAGACAGGAACAATGGAAGACCAATTCAAAATCACTTTTCCCAGTTCGGAAAAGGTATATATCCCCGGAAGGCTGCATCCCGAGCTCAAGGTCGGCATGCGGAAGGTGACACTCACCCCGACGGTGACCGTGGAGAACGGCAAGCGGGTGATGACGGAAAATGCACCCGTGTATGTCTACGACACCAGCGGTCCCTACAGCGACCCGAACGTGGAGATTGACCTGCGGAAAGGACTGCCGCGACTGCGCGAGCCCTGGATTCTGCAGCGCGGCGACGTGGAGCAGCTCGACGGGCTGACTTCGGAGTACGGGCGGATGCGCCAGGCAGACAAGAGCCTGGACCACCTGCGCTTCGCGCATATCAGGCGGCCCTATCGCGCCAAGAAAGGAAAGCAAATCTCGCAAATGTACTACGCCAAGCAGGGCATCATCACGCCGGAAATGGAATACGTGGCCATACGCGAGAACATGAACTGTGCGGAACTGGGCATCGACACTTACATCACGCCCGAATTCGTTCGCGACGAAATCGCCGCCGGCCGTGCGGTGCTTCCAGCCAATATCAACCACCCGGAAGCCGAGCCAATGATTATCGGGCGCAACTTCCTGGTGAAAATTAACACGAACATCGGCAATTCGGCCACCACGTCGAGCATCGAGGAAGAAGTGGACAAGTGCCTCTGGAGCTGCAAGTGGGGAGGCGACACGCTGATGGATCTCTCCACGGGCGACAACATCCACGAGACGAGGGAGTGGATCGTGCGCAACTGCCCCGTGCCCGTCGGCACCGTGCCCATGTACCAGGCTATGGAAAAGGTGAAAGGCAAAGCCGAGAACCTCACGTGGGAACTCTTCCGCGACACGCTCATCGAACAGTGCGAGCAAGGCGTGGACTACTTCACCATCCACTGCGGCATCCGCCTGAAAAACGTGCACTATGCCAACGAGCGGCTCTGCGGCATGGTGAGCCGCGGCGGAAGCATCATCTCGCAATGGTGCACCTATCACCAGAAAGAAAGCTTCCTCTACGAGCATTTTGACGACATCTGCGACATTCTGGCCCAATACGACGTGGCCGTCTCGCTCGGCGACGGCCTCCGTCCCGGCTCCATCTACGACGCCAACGACCGCGCCCAGTTCGCCGAACTGGACACCATGGGGGAACTCGTGCAACGGGCTTGGGCAAAAAACGTGCAGGCCTTCATCGAAGGGCCGGGGCACGTGCCGATGCAGAAAATCCGCGAGAACATGGACCGGCAAATCGAGAAGTGCCACGAAGCACCGTTCTATACGCTCGGCCCGCTGGTGACCGACGTGGCTCCGGGATACGACCACATCACCAGCGCCATCGGAGCTGCGCAAATTGGTTGGTACGGCACAGCCATGCTCTGCTACGTCACCCCGAAAGAGCATCTCGGCCTGCCTAACAAGGAGGACGTGCGCACGGGAGTCGTCACCTACAAGATAGCCGCCCACGCCGCCGACATCGCCAAGGGCCATCCCGGTGCCACGGTGCGCGACAACGCCTTGAGCAAGGCGCGCTATGAATTCCGCTGGAAAGACCAGTTCAACCTGGCGCTCGACCCCGAGCGGGCTTTGGAATACTACAAGGCCGGCAACCACTTCAACGGGAAATATTGCACGATGTGCGGTCCGAACTTCTGTGCCATGCGTATCAGTCAAAACCTGCGGGACTGCGAGTTCGACTCGGAAGAAGAAGCCCGCCTGCACCAAGAACTCTGACGGAGCGCGACCCTGTACGAGGGCGCACCTCTCCCCTGCCAACAAAAGAAGGGGAGCAGGTGCGCCCCGCGCGTTTCGTGCTCCCCCGTTTGTAAAAAGAATGCTTTTTAAATGAAAAACAAAAGAAATATGGCTGCGGCATGCGTGCCTATAGTTTTTTTGCATAACTTTGCAATGCAAATAGCGACATCAAACTCATGAAATTGATTCTACTGACGCCTCCAGACTTCTTCGTGGAGGAGGACAAGATACTTCCCGCATTGTTTGAAGAGGGATTGGACCTGCTTCACCTGCGAAAGCCAGGCACGGAACCCGTTTATTCGGAGCGCCTGCTCACCTTGCTGCCGGAAAACCATCATGACCAAATCGTCGTCCACGACCACTTCTACCTGAAGGATGAGTTCAACCTGAGGGGCATCCATCTGAACAGCCGGAATCCCGAAGCACCGGCCGGCTACAAGGGGCACATCAGCAAATCTTTCCACCAATTGGACGAACTGAAAGCCGAAAAGAAAGCTTTCAACTACGCCTTCCTCAGCCCCATATTCGACAGCATCTCCAAATCCGACTACACAGCGGCCTTCGACATGAAGACCCTCGAAGAAGCCTCCGCCCGCAGCATCATCGACAAGAAGGTCATGGCGCTCGGCGGCATCACGACGGAGAACATGGCCGTGGTGAAAGACCTGGGATTCGGCGGCGTGGTGATACTGGGCGACTTATGGAACCGGTTCAATATCCATTCCACATTAGACTACAAGGAACTCATCAACCACTTCCGGAAGCTGCGCAAGGCTGCCGATTGAGTAACAATGGACTAAAGCTACTTTTAAATAAATACGTTATAGAGAAATGAGTGCAAAGAATTCGTTTATGGTCTTTTCCGGCACAAAATCCAAATATTTGGCCGAAAAGATTTGTTCCAGCTTAGGATGCCCGCTCGGCAAATTGGTCATCACCCATTTCGCCGACGGAGAATTTTTCCGTTTCCTACGAGGAGTCCATCCGGGGCCGCGACGTGTTCCTGGTGCAGTCCACTTTCCCCAATTCGGACAACCTGATGGAACTTTTGCTCATGATCGACGCCGCCAAGCGGGCGTCGGCCAAAAGCATCATTGCCGTGGTGCCCTACTTCGGATGGGCGCGACAGGACCGGAAAGACAAGCCGCGCGTGTCCATCGGGGCCAAGCTGGTGGCCGACATGCTGAGCGTGGCGGGCATCGACCGGCTCATCACCATGGACCTGCATGCCGACCAGGAACAGGGGTTTTTCGACGTCCCGGTAGACCATCTCTACGCTTCCAGCGTGTTGCTGCCGTACATCAAATCACTGAACCTGGACAACATCGTGATTGCCGCTCCTGATGTGGGCGGCTCGAAGCGCGCCAGCACTTATTCCAAATACTTGGAGTGCCCGCTCGTGCTGTGCAACAAGACGAGGCCCAAACCCAACGAGGTGGCCGACATCCAAATCATCGGCGAGGTGAAGGATGCCAACGTCATCCTGGTGGACGACATGGTGGACACGGCAGGCACCATCACCAAGGCGGCCAACCTGATGATGGAGAAAGGGGCGGCTTCCGTGAGGGCTGTCGCCACTCACTGCATCATGTCCGGCCCGGCATCGGAGCGCGTGCAGGACTCTGCCTTGGAGGAACTGGTGTTCACCGACAGCATCCCCCTACTCCAACCGTTGCGCCAAAGTGAAGCAAATCAGCATAGCGGATATTCTGGCCGAAACCATCCGGCGCGTGGAGAACGATGAGTCCATCAGCTCGCAATACCTGATTTGACCTCCGACATTGAGAGATAACCACAAAAAGGCCGCCGCGGATTTCCCCGTCGGGAATCCCGGCGGCCTTTTTAAATCCTTATAAAGAAAAGATATGAAAACAAAGCAACTATTCATGCTGGGCCTTATCGGCCTGTTCGCGTCTTGCTCCTCGCAAAACTGCAAGATCAGCGGCACTGTGGAAAAACGCAACGGACGGCGACACGCTGTTCCTGGCCCGAATGAGCGACGGCAACTTCGCACCGAGCGACACCATCATCGTCAAGGACGGGAAATTCTCCCTCGAGACATCTTGTGATTCCACCATCATCGCCAGCTTCTTCTTCCACGACAAGCAGAACGACGCGGTGTACAGCAACATCTTCTTCATGGAACCGGGAAACGTGCAGCTTTCCATCGGTCGTGACGGAAAGGTGGCCGGCACGGAAAACAACGACATCTACCAGGAGCTCTCCGACTCCATCTTCGGTATCCACGAGAAAATGAACGAACTCTATGCGCAGCAGGCGCAGGCCGACTCGGCTACGGCCGCACTGGCCGACAACAGCGCGCAACTCATGGCGTTGGACCAGCAGGCCAACCAAGTGCTGAAAAGCTACGTGGAGAAATACATCGGCAAGCCCTGCGGATACTTCCTCCTGCTGTCTTGCTACGATTTGTTCGAACCGGCCGAAGTGCTGGAACTGGCCGGCAAAGTGCCTGCCAACTATCAGGGAAGCAAGCCCCTGCAACTGCTCAAGGAAGAGGCTGACAAGAGCAGCAAGACATCCAACGGACAGAAGTTCATCGACGTCACCATCCCGTCGGCCGACGGCGGACAGCTCAAGCTCTCCGACGTGGTCAAGGCCAATAAGCTGACACTGGTGGATTGCTGGGCCAGCTGGTGCGGACCCTGCCGCGCCGAGATGCCCAACGTGGTGGAACTCTACAAGAAATACCACGGCAAGGGGCTTGAAATCGTGGGAATATCCTTCGACGAAGACGAGAAGGCTTGGAAGAAAGCCATCAAGGACATGGGCATGACTTGGTTGCAGGCTTCGGAACTGCAGTCGTGGGACAACGTGATGACCGCACAGTACAACGTCACCTCCATTCCCTACACCATCCTGATTGACCAAAACGGCACCATCATCGCCCAACAACTCCGAGGCGAGGAACTGGAAAAGGCCGTGGCCGAATATCTCGACTGACAGCGGGCGCGTCCCGCAATGCCAATCGGGCGGCAAAGACACCAAGTCCTTGCCGCCCGATTGCTCTTTTTTATGGCCATGTCCTGTGCGGCTCCTCATTCCAGCTTGAACTTGCCGCCCTCGGCGAAAAATACTTGCGGCAACCGAAGCGCCAGTTCCGCCCGTCGTCCGCAGGCTCATAAGAGCCTTCCAGATAGAAGCCCGGAAGCCGGACGCCGCCCAGGGTGTAGAGCGGAGTGAAATAGTCGGCGGGCAGTTGACGCACCTTTTCCCGCAGGGCCTCAAACTCCGGTCCGGTTTCGGACGAACAATTCAGGACTTCTATGTCGTATCCCTTCCCGTTCTCGCTCACCAGAAAGTCGTACACCTTCGGGTTGCGGCTGTCCTTCCTCACGCCGTCCACCCCGTTCACGTAGCTGCCCAGCGCGATGGTGAATTCAGGCAGGTAATTCCCTATTCCCACACGTCCCATCGCCGGGGAAAATCCCTTGTCGAAGGCCACGTCCCTTGCCTTGCCATTCCGGATGCAATGACTCGTCTTGACCCGTCCGCCATCCACTTCCAACACACTGAAGAAGTTCGACACCCACCAACCCATGCAATATTGGGGCTCGCAGCTGTAGAACGTGCCCGAAAGCCCTTTGGCGTACACCTCGTCCAGCGCCTCGTCGCGGAAGCTGCATTTTTCGCTTATCCCCTCCGGCCACTCCTCGCGCCGCAGTCCTTCGATGCTGTCCAGACGGAAATATTCGGGGCAGCCTTTGGGCGTGTAATACTTCCGTCCGTTTTCCTCCTTCAGCAATCTGTGCGTTTGCCGGGTGGACCAGAAACACTTGCGCTCCACGCCCTGCCCGCCGTCTGTCCGCAACGGCGCCGGATAGAGCATGCAGAAGCCGTTCACCAAGTCTTGCGTGACGCTTGGCACCGCGATTTCCTGTCCTTGGCATTCCCGGAACCGCTGGCGCATGTCTTCCACCGTTACTTTCTCGCCCAACGGCTTCACGTCGGATGGAGAAACCAACGACGGTTCATCGGAATAAGAATAATAGGCTTGCCCGTAGGCTGCGCCACCTCCCAATGCGGCCATTGCCCAAAAGCACAAAAGCGCCTTTGTCCGGGCTGCCCCGAAACGTCGGGTACGGCATTCCGCCTCCCTGCTTCGTTTTGAAAAGGAAATAACTGATGCTTTCATTGCCGTATGATTTAAGTAAATAAAAATTGACATGACAAATATATCTGTTTTTCCGCTAATTTGGAAGTGATAAATAGTTAAAAAAAATAAATATGTCAGCTTTACTCTTAACTTCCTCCGCCTTTGGAAACTACGTTTGTCCGGTCAATGCGGGACAATCTTGCGCAAAGCACCGGACGCTTTGCCGCAATGCAGAAAAGTACTTGCCGCAAAGTACTCGAGTACTCTCCGCAGAGTACAGCGACGGACTCCGCAAGAAATTCATCCGCCTGCTGCAAGAAAGGTTGTCGGAAATCGGACTTCCGTTTTGCCCATCCGGGAACATGTATAAGAAGGCTTCTGATAAAAGCACTGTATCTCGTTGATTTGAATATAGTTGCAGCGTGAAAATATTCCGCCTGAAACATGAACGAGAAAAACGGCAAGGTAAAACATGCCGACCGGAAGGTCGCCATCATCGGGCCAGACGATTACACAGCCGGCAACAGGCAGCTAAACGAAACAAAAACGCCGGAATCCCGAATGGAACAAACTATGGAGAAGAACCGGCCCTGTAAAAATACCGGAACCCGCGTCGTTTCATACACATTCTGCTTGTGAAAACATCCGGTTCTTCAAAAAAGTCAACTCCGCGCCCCGCCGGCGGCCCGACGGAATAAAAAAAACGCGCAAGAAAATACTTCTCAGTATAACCTTGCGCTTGTAAGCTGTTTCCTTACTTAGTTCAACCTATATAACTGCGGAAGCTGGGGGATTCGAACCCCCGGTACGGTAAACCCGTACGTCAGTTTAGCAAACTGGTGGTTTCAGCCACTCACCCAAACTTCCTTGCGCTGGAGAACTGCATTCCGCCAGCGGCGAGCTTGCTTTCTCAATTGCGATGCAAAGGTAGCTCCTTTCCTTTAAACATGCAAGCCTTTGCCCTATTTTTTTTCGATGGAAAGGGAAAAAATGAAGCTTACCCCCAAGTTTGCCATACCAAGCGGGCCAGATAGACCCAGTAAACGGCCATCAGGACTCCCCCTTCCCATCGCTCTACGACATGCCTGGTGCTTGAAAAATACCACAACAGCAGGAGTCCCGAAAGCATGACGATCCAATCGAACGGCAGGATGCCGCCCATCGGCATCGGGGAAAGCATGGCGCAACATCCCGCCACGAGAAAGATGTTGAAGACGTTGCTGCCCACCACATTGCCAATGGCGATGGACGAACTGCCCCTGCGGGCTGCCACGATGGACGTCGCCAGTTCCGGAAACGACGTGGCCATGGCCATGGCAGTCAGTCCCATGCGGCTCTCGCTGATTCCTGTGGCTGCGGCCAGTTGCGACGCCGAATCCACAAATAGTAGTGCACCGGCCACAAGGGCCACCAGCCCGAGCGCAATGGCCACCGCGATGCGTGCTCCCGCCTTGGCGGCCGACTGCGCCACATCGACAGTTTCGCGTTCTTGCGGATGCCGCCCTGCCGCAACAACCGTATAGGCCATGAATGCCACGAAGAAGCCCAGCAAAAGCAACCCGTCGGTGCGCGAAAGCGTGTTGCCGCCCGTGGCTCCGTCGAGCAGCGCGTCGGACGAGGCCACCATCAAAGCCAATGTGGCGCACAGCGCGAAGGGTATGTCCTTCGACACGGTGGACTTGCTGACGGCAATGGGGCTGCACAAGGCCGCGCAACCCACCACGGCCAGCACATTGAAGATGTTGCTGCCCACGAGGTTGCCTGCGGCCATGTCGGCATGCCCCGTTCCCACAGCCGTGAGGCAAGTGGCGAATTCGGGCAACGACGTGCCGAAAGCCACGAGGGTCAGCCCAATGGCCATCTCCGCGACATGGCATTTCCGGGCCCAGCAGATGGCCCCGGAAACCAGTTTGTCGGCACCGAACAATACGAGTACGATGCCGACAACAAATAATGCTACTGTCAGAAACATAAGCTTTCCGAGCCTTTATTCCCGACGCCCAAGGAATATCATCACATAATATAATAAGGTGGCCAACGAGCCTAATGCTGCCACCACATAGGTGTAGGCGGCAGAACGCAAGGCCGTCACGGCCGCGCCATGGTTGCGGATGTTCGTCACGCCTGCGGCGCTCAGCCACTTCACGGCCCTGCGGCTGGCATCGATTTCCACGGGCAGCGTGATGAAACTGAACAAGGTGGTGGCGGCAAAGAGCAGGATGCCGAGGAACATGATTTCAGGGAAGGCCTGCAACGTGAACATTCCGATAAGCAAAATCCACTGCACCCAGTTCGAGGCAAAAGAAATGATGGGCACCAGGCTGCTCCTCATCCGCAACGGAGCATACGCGTGTGCGTGCTGCACGGCATGGCCGCACTCGTGGGCAGCCACCGCTGCCGCGGCCACGCTGCAGGAATCGTAGACGTCCTCGCTCAGGTTCACCGTCTTGTTCACCGGGTTGTAATGGTCGGTGAGCGAACCGGGGGTGCTGGTCACCTGCACGTCGTAAATCCCGTTGTCGTGCAACATCTTCAAGGCAATGTCGCGCCCCGTCAATCCTCCGTCGACGGGAATTTGCGAGAATTTCTCGAACTTGCGTTTCAAATTGGCCTGCACAAGCCAACTGGCCAGCGCCACTCCGATGAAAATAATCCAATACAATGTCATACAGTTTTTTATTTTAATGATTTATATATGAGCATGAACATCAAAATCCGTGCCAACGGCTGCAAAAATAAAGAAGAATCGCCGAATAACATAAATAAACGGCGCAGAAGGGCTTTCTTTTTTGAATAATTAGTATATTTGTATATTACTTATAGACTAAATCCATCAAACGTATGAAAAAAAGTCTGATACACCCCTTGGTTTTCATGGCCGCCGCGGCCGGCTTGTGGGCCGGTTGCTTTGACGGGCAACAGGGCGGCGGACAGAAGGAAACCGGAAGAAGCGAGACGGAGACGACTGTCGCGCCCGACACGGCCTTCTACGGGCACTTGGGGGAAGGCACGGGCATGAGTTGCCTGGAACTTGTCACGGAAAGCGGGGATACGCTGGTGTTGAACAAAACAGACGAACGGACAGGCGACCCGGGACGCATATTGGGAGAAATTGCCAACTATACCGACCGCTATGCCATCACGACGCGCAACGACGGGCAGAGCGTGCTCGTAGCGCTGAACGTGAGCCAGCTCGTGCAACGGGAATGGGCCTCGGATGCCGACAGCCTGCACGCCTTCCGTCTGGAAGCCGACGGGAAAGCGCAGGCCTTGCCCGCAGGGACGCACGAAGAAGGAGAATGGGGCTTGTACAACTGCCAACTGGTGTTGCAGGAGGGACACAGGCTGAAAACGGAAGGAAAAACGCGAAAGGACACGCTCAACATCCTGGAACTTACGCCGGATTCGCTGGTGCTGCAGGACGCACGCACGCACGTTGTTGAACGATTCCACCGCACAACACAAACGGACGACCATGGCAACCGGTAAGAGCAAAATGGTGAGATGCCTGGATTGCAGGCATGGGAAATACATGCAATGGATGAAAAACCCCATCATCTGCGAATGCAACTGGACGGGGGAACGCTACGTGGCCGAAGCCCGACGCCTCTGCGCCCGGTATGAAGAACGGACAAGCCCGGAGCCTCCCGCGGTCAAGCATTACGACCACTATTAGGAGAAGCACCGGGCCCGTGCGCAGGATGGCGGCGGCTCACTTGGCCGCCACGCACTCCACTTCCACCAAGGCACCTTTCGGCAATGCCTTCACGGCAACAGCCGAACGGGCGGGGTAAGGTGCCTTGAAGAAGGAAGCATACACTTCGTTCATCGCGGCAAAGTCTGCCATGTCGGTTAAGAACACGGTGGTCTTCACCACGCTCGACAAGCCGAGGCCTGCCTCCTCCAGCACGTGGGCGGCATTGATGAGTGCCTGACGCGTCTGTTCCGCCACGCCTCCTTCCACCATCTTCCCGGTATGCGGGTCGATGGGAATTTGCCCGGAAGCGAAGATGAACCCGTTGACTTCGATGGCCTGACTGTATGGGCCGATGGCCGCAGGGGCCAAATCAGAATGCAATACTTTCATAAAACATTTTTTAAGTTCGTGCAAAGGTGCGAAAAAGAATCTGAAAAGCCACCATCAAAAAGCGCTTTATGAAAGGAGAAAACATTCTGAAGGACAAAAAGGCGCAATAAAAGGTAAAAATCAGCCCAATTCTTTTGTTTTTTTCCCTAAATCCGCTTCGCGGGATGTTTTTTTTTGTATTTTTGTGCAGAAGTTTTCGAAGGATGCTTTATTAAGAACTATTAGTTGAATCAATAAAGGAAAAGTGAAAATGAAATTAAAGAAGATTGCAACAGCCTTGAGCCTGGCTGCAGTATGCCTCCCGACAATGGCCCAATACGAGGGAACGACCGTGTACGACCGTATCGGCCATGGGCAAGACAGTATTACGACGTTAGGTAATATTGTCGCCTATAAGGACAGTTACAAGGCTCAGGATTATCTCGGGGCTTACGAACCGTGGAAAGCTGTGTTCACCAAAGCCCCCTGCGCCGAAGTTAGCACATACGCCTACGGCGCCATGATCTTGGCCAACGTGCTGGTCAAGGAGCAGGACATGACAAAGAAGAAGGCTTATTTCAACGAGTTGATGAACTTGTATGACACGCGTCTGAAGAACCTTGACGCCCTGAACTCGTTTACAAGAGTGCAGAGCCGCGCTACCAAAGGCGACATCATTGCCCGCAAGGCCTTCGACTACGCTTACTACGGCGCCGGAGTGGCCGACGGTTACTCGGTGGACAAGGCCTACGACATGCTGAAGGAAGGCGTGGACCTCATCAACCAGGACGGCGCAAAGGAAGTGCCGGGATTCGTGTTGGACAAGTTCTTCGAAATGTCGTACCAGAAGTACTTGGCCGACTCCACTAACTTCCGCGAGCAGTTCCTTCAGGATTATTTGGAAAGCCGCGAGGCGTGCGAAGGCATGCTGAGCTTGGCCAACCAGGCGAAAGACTCTACTGCCGCTCAGAAAATCGTGTCTCAGTATGACCCGACGCTGAACCGCATCGAGACCATGTTCGCCCAGTCCAAGGCTGCCAACCGCGAACAGCTGGTTGCCATCTTCGGTCCGAAAATTGAGGCAAACAAGACGAACTTGGCTTACCTGAAATCGGCTTTGACGCTGCTTTCTGCCAACAATTGCGACGACACGGACATCTATTTCAAGGCGGCTGAATATGCCTATAATATAGAGCCGAGCTACGAGTCCGCCATCGGTACGGCCCAGAAGTACTACAAAGACGGCAAGGTGGCTGAGTCCATCCAATATTACGACAAGGCTTTGGAGTTGTGTACCACAAACCAGAACAAGGCTGCTATCGCGCTGAAGATCGCCAATGCGATTGCCAAGACAGGCGACTCGTCCAAGGCATTCACCTATCTGGACAGGGCCGTGGAGTACAATCCTGAAATCTCAGGAAAGGCCAACTTGGTGCGCGCACAAATCGAGGCCACGTCGAAGAACTTCTCCGAGGCTATCGCTTACTGCACGAAGGCTGCCCAAGAGGATGTCAGCATCTCCGGTACGGCCAATCGCTTGAAAGCAAAGATTCAGGAAGTGCAGCGCAAGAACGCCGAGTACGAACGGGCCAACGCGGAATATCAGGCCCAGAAGGCTAAACAGGAGCGCGAAGAAAACTTCTGGAAGGCAGGAGCCCAGTAAGTTATTGGCTCGTGCATCCACATGGATGCCTATATGACACGAAAGCAGGCAAGGAAAAATTAAGTTTCCTTGCCTGCTTTCGATTTTTCCCGTCCTCCGCACCTTGTGCGCCCTCCGGCATCCGGCAGTTGCTTGTGCCGCACATTCTTCCCTTTTTATGTTGTAAAACATACACGACATGGCCTCATTCTGAATTTTCAATGCTAACTTTGTTTCCGACTAAATTGTACTTTTAAAACGCGAGAAACCTTGAAACTTATTAATACTAATATTAAATAAACTCATCATGAACATGACACAAGAAGGAGACAGACTATATTTGTACTCCATTACGACCGTAGCCATCTTGGGCGGATTGCTGTTTGGCTACGACACAGCAGTGATTTCCGGTGCCGAGAAAGGCTTGGAAGCGTTTTTCCTCACCGCGACAGATTTCCAGTATGACAAGGTCATGCACGGCATCACGTCTTCCAGTGCATTGATAGGATGCGTCATCGGAGGCGCCATTTCCGGTTATTGCGCGTCCCGCCTGGGCCGCCGTAATTCCTCCGTGTGGCTTCCGTGCTGTTTTTCCTGTCGGCTTTGGGTTCCTATTATCCCGAATTCTTGTTTTTCGACTACGGGAAAGCCGATTGGAACCTTTTGCTGGCATTCAACTTCTACCGCGTCTTAGGTGGCGTGGGCGTAGGTTTGGCATCGGCCATTTGTCCCATGTACATCGCCGAGATCGCCCCGGCGAAGATCCGCGGCACGCTCGTCTCCTGCAACCAGTTCGCCATCATCTTCGGCATGCTGGTCGTCTATTTCGTCAACTACTTGATATTGGGCGACCATCAAAACCCCATCATCCTCAAAGATGCCGCAACCGGCGCCTTGTCGGTCAGCCCGGAGTCCGACATGTGGACGGTCTACACCGGATGGCGCTATATGTTCGGTTCTGAAGCCTTCCCCGCAGCCCTCTTCGGTTTTCTGCTCTTCTGCGTGCCCAAGACGCCGCGCTATCTTGTGCTGTGTGGCGAGGAAGAGCGCGCCTTTGCCGTGCTGGAGAAAATCAACGGGCGCACGATGGCGAAAAAGATTTTGGAAGAAATCAAACTGACATCCAAGGAAAAGACTGAGAAATTGTTCACCTACGGCGTGGCCGTGATTGTCATCGGCATCATGCTGTCCGTGTTCCAACAGGCCATCGGCATCAACGCCGTGCTCTATTATGCGCCCCGCATCTTCGAAAATGCAGGAGCCGAAGGTGGCGGCATGATGCAGACCGTCATCATGGGTGTGGTCAACATCCTGTTTACCTTGGTCGCCATCTTCACTGTCGACCGTTTCGGGCGCAGGCCTTTGCTCATCATCGGTTCTTTGGGCATGGCTGTCGGCGCTTTGGCCGTGGCATATTGCGACCAGATGGGCATCAAGGGCATTGTTCCCGTGCTGTCCATCATCGTTTATGCGGCCTTCTTCATGATGTCGTGGGGACCGATATGCTGGGTACTCATTGCAGAAATCTTCCCCAACACCATCCGTGGCCAAGCCGTGGCCATCGCCGTGGCGTTCCAATGGGTGTTCAACTACTTGGTGTCCTCAACCTTCCCGGCGTTGTACGACTTCAGCCCCATGTTCGCCTATAGTCTTTATGGCATCATTTGCCTGGCAGCCGCGTTCTTCGTATGGAAGTGGGTGCCGGAGACCAAAGGAAAGACATTGGAGGACATGACGGCGCTTTGGCGGAAACGCAGCGGAAGAACAGCCTGACGTTTCACCCCGTTCCGCGCCTGTCCGCATGATACTGCAAACGCATCCGGCCGCAGCCTGACAGCTGCATGGCCGGATGCGTTTGCCTTATTCTGTTGTGGGCAATAGCTGTTCCACTTCGTGCACCAGCTCTTCGAACGTGGCCAAAGGTGAGTCCTTATGGACATAGCGGACGACGGAAGCCGTGTCCATGATATAGATGCGTGGTATGGAGGAGAAAGCGAACAAGTTGTACACCGCCCTGTCAACTTGCGCGGAGAAGGGCAACGTCAAGCCGTGCTCCGCCCAATAACGCCTGACAGAAGCGGCTTCCTCTTCCCTGCTGACGGGCACAAACTCCATGCGTCCGTTTTCCCCATAGCGGTCATACACTTGCTGCACCACGGGCAATTCCTTCCGGCAGTCCGTGCATGACGTGTTGAAGAAAAGTATGAGTGCCACTTTTCCCCGCAGGTTACGGCTGGCGACCACTTTCCCGTTGTCCATCTCCACAGAGAAGTCCGGCAAAGAGTCTCCCACGTGGACGACATCCGCCCTTGGTTCATCGCTCTCTTTTTCACTGATGCAGGCACAAAACAATCCCAAGCATCCCCATAAGGCATAAAAGCACTTTCGTTTTCATGTTTCTTCTCTTAATGAAAAGGCAAGCCCGCCGGGCTTTACCGTTGAATACTAAAAAGCTTGCCCATGGTGTTATGGGCAAGCTCATGCAGCACCCCACCCTTTCGAGGCGCCTTATCCTTTAATATCGTATATCCAGCTCTTTCAGTATCGCCGTTATTTTCTCCATCGTCGTCAGCCTCGTAGGCACCAGAGGCAACCGCAACTGGTTCTCAATCATGCCCATGGCGTGCAACATGGCCTTTACGCCCGCCGGATTCCCGTCGACGAACAACAGTTTGAACAATTCGGTGAACTTATGATGGATGACACGCGCATGTTCGTAGTCGCCGTTCAGCGCCATGCGCACCATGCGGCTGAATTCAGCCGGCAGCGCATTGCCAATGACGGAAATCACGCCCACGGCCCCCAACGTGATTAAAGGGAACGTGATGCCGTCATCACCTGAAATCACGTCGAAGTTGTCCGGCTTGTTCTTGATGATGTCGTCCATCTGCGTGATGTTCCCGCTGGCTTCCTTGATGGCCACGATATTTTCAAAATCACGGGCCAGGCGGAGCGTTGTTTCCGCGCTCATGTTCACCCCCGTCCGTCCCGGCACATTATATAATACGACAGGAATGGGCGAAGCTTCAGCCACGGCCTTAAAGTGCTGGTACAAGCCTTCTTGCGATGGTTTGTTATAGTAAGGGCACACGGAGAGCACTCCGTCGATTCCGCTCCAGTCGTTCGCCTTCAATTCCGCCACCACGGCTGCGGTGTTGTTTCCTCCGCACCCCATGAGCAACGGCACGCGCCCGGCCACGCGCTCCACCAACAATTCTTTCAGTTTTCTCTTCTCGTCTGCCGAGAGACAAGGAGTTTCGGCCGTGGTGCCCATGATACACAGGAAATCCACGCCATTCTGCAATTGGTATTCCACCAAACGGGTGAGCGCTTCATAGTCAATGTCTCCATTTGCCTTGAAAGGAGTGACAAGAGCAATGCCCAGTCCCTTGAACTTATTTTGTACCATAAGTAAAGTATATCTATCTAATTCGCGACAAAAATACAAATAAAATCCCAAAACGCAAACAGATTCATACTATTCTATCTTTTTCAGGAAGTCTTCTTCCGAAAGTATGGGGATTCCCAGCTTGCGCGCTTTCTCCAGTTTTGCCGGTCCCATGTTGGCTCCGGCCAGCACGAAAGCCGTTTTCGACGAGATGCTGCTTGCGTTTTTTCCGCCGTGTTGTTCTATCATCGTTTTGTATTCGTCGCGCGAATGGCGTGAGAACACGCCGCTCACCACGATGCTTTGCCCGGCCAGCTTGTCGGAGTGTGCGCTCAGTTCCTCGTCCGTAAGCTCCATTTTCACTCCGTGTTCCCGCAACCGGCGCACCAACTCGCGGTTGGTCTCGTTGCGGAAATAGCGGATGACGCTTTCGGCAATCACCGTTCCGATGCCGTTGATTTGCAACAAGTCGTCGAGCGTAGCGGCAGCCAGCGCGTCCATGCTCTTGAAGTGCCGGGCCAGTGCCTTGGCCGCAATTTCGCCCACGAAACGGATGCCAAGCGCGAAGACCACGCGCTCGAAAGGCACTTGTGCGGAATCGGCAATGGAGCGCACTATCTTCTGTGCCGACTTCTCGCGTCCGCCGTCGGCACCGTTTATCTGTTCCACCCGTATGTCGTAGAGGTCGGCCACGTCGTGTATCAATCCGCGCCGGTAATATTCATCCACCGTTTCCGGTCCAAGGCTGTCGATGTTCATGGCTTTCCGGCTGATAAAGTGCTCTATGCGCCCCTTGATTTGCGGGGGGCATGCCGTTTCGTTGGGGCAATACCATGCCGCCTCCCCCTCGTAGCGGACCAGTTCGGCGCCACATTCCGGACAATGGGTGATGAATTCCGCCTTGGGACCGGTTTCCGACCCGCGCGCTTCCTTGTCCACGCCCACGATTTTCGGGATGATTTCCCCCCCCTTCTCCACATACACCATGTCACCGATATGCAAATCCAATTGGGCCATCACGTCGGCATTGTGCAGCGTTGCGCGGCGCACCACCGTCCCGGCCAGCTGCACGGGTTCCATGTTCGCCACGGGCGTGACAGCCCCGGTGCGCCCCACTTGGAAGGTCACGGCGTCCAGCCGCGTTCTGGCCCGTTCGGCCTGGAATTTGTAAGCGATGGCCCAGCGGCGGGCTCTTCGCCGTGTAGCCCAAGGCGCGCTGTTGCCTTTGTGAATTCACTTTCAGCACAATGCCGTCCGTTGCCACCGGCAAGTTCTTCCGCTCAGCGTCCCAATAGTCGATGAAATCGTAGATTTCCTGCAGCGTCCCGACCTTTTTCATGCCCTCGGAAATTTTGAATCCCCAAGCGCGCGCCGCCTGCAAATTTTCATAATGCCCGTCGAAGGGAACCTCGTCGCCCAACAGGTAATAAAGGTAGGCGTCGAGCTTGCGGTTGGCCACCACCGATGAGTTCTTGCTCTTCAGCGTGCCCGACGCTGCGTTTCGCGGATTGGCAAAGAGGGGTTCCTCGCGCTCCTCCCGCTCGCGGTTCAGGGCCTCGAAGCTCGTCCAAGGCATCAGGATTTCGCCGCGTATCTCAAAATTCTGCGGATATCCCTCTCCGCGCAGGCGCAGAGGGATGCATCGGATGGTCTTCACGTTTTCCGTCACGTCGTCGCCCTGCACGCCGTCGCCGCGCGTCACGGCACGCACCAACCGCCCATTCTCATAGGTCAATGAGATGGACAGTCCGTCGTATTTCATCTCGCAGCAAATCTCAAACGGTTCTCCCTCCAGTCCCGTCCGCACCCGCTCATAAAAGTCGGCCACCTCCTGCTTGTTATAGGTGTTCGAAAGTGAAAGCATGGGATAGCGGTGCGGCACCTGGACAAACTCCTGGTTCAGGTCGCTCCCCCACCCTTTTTGTGGGCGAGTCGGGGTCGTCAAATTCCGGATGGGCCGTTTCCAGATCCTGCAATTCCCGCATCATGCGGTCGAATTCCTGGTCGGAGATTTCCGGTGCGTTGAGCACATAATAATTATAATTGTGGCGGTCCAGCTCGCTGCGGAGCCGTTCGATTTGTTCTTTCACTTCCATGTCCTTTTTTATTTTAGTCCTGGGAACCCTACTGCTTCCGGCCTCCGTCCTTCCGCAATACGCCTCCATTCGGCTTACAAAAATAGGCATTTCGGCCAAAAAGCCAAAGCCGATTATACAAAAAAGTGACGTGGCAGTCATTGCCGGGCCCCATAAAATCATGTTTCGCCTGTTGTCGGATTCACCCGCAAGGATTTGAAGGCCGTTATGCCCCTGAATGTCCGGAAATGGCCCTCTTCCGGATTCCCGCAAGGCAGGAGAAAGAGCCGGAGACAAGGATGCGGGGAAAGATTTTGTGGAGTTGGAGAAGCGCAGGTGCGATGTAGTTGCACGGATTCTTCTGCCGGACGGCGGTGAAATGGGGCGTTTGGTTGCTTCCCGCCTGTCGCTCCTGTAACGGTGGTATGGGGCAAACAGTCCGGTGACGGGCGTTGAAAAGGGCAAATCAGTCTGATTTTCCATCATCAAGTCTGTTTTTTGCGCTGTGTGATGAACGACTGTGCGCCCGCTCGAGGCGTCCAGTGTGTATTGTAACCATTTATGTAGCTCCCAATGGCCCGCCCATTGTTTCCATCATGGCCGACGTTGGCCTGATTCCCGACAACCGTTCTGCGGAAAGCGAATCCCTCCCGTGCGGAGCATGTCGCAGTACCTTGCGGAGCGTATTCAGTACTTGCCGCAGAGTACTCGAGTACTGTGCGGCAAGTACTTTTCCGTTGTCCGCATGGTCTTCGTCCGCTTTCAGGAGATGCCGGACGCGTCCGGCCTTCTTCGCCCTCCTTCCCTCCCCCGGAGTCGCTGTCCTGAAATCCGAAAGCTTATTTTCCTGCTTCCGATGGCGATGAATCCGCGGTAAAATCCCTAACTTTGCAACAAACCTCCGCCGGAATGGACATTTGGGACAAAAAGAAACGCTCCGCCGTCATGGCGAAAATCAGAAGCAAGGACACAAAACCGGAGTGGATTGTGCGCCGCTATCTCTTCTCGCGGGGCTACCGCTACCGCAAGAACGTGAAGGGGCTGCCCGGAACGCCGGACATCGTCATGCGCAAGTATGGCATTGTCATCTTCATCCATGGCTGCTTCTGGCACGGGCATGAGGCCGACAGCCATGTGCCCCGCACCCACACCGACTTCTGGCGCAAGAAAATAGAACGCAACAGGCAACGGGACGCCCTCAACAAGGCGGAACTGAAGCGCATGGGCTGGCGCGTGATGACCATCTGGGAGTGCCAGTTGAAACCTGCCGTGCGCCGGCAAACGCTGCTCGAGATGGAATATTTCATCAACCATACTTATCTGGAACGCTTCCGCCCCCGCCACACGGTTGTGGTTTATGCGTCGGAACAACAAGAAGCCCCCGGCCGGGCGGCCGAGGGCAACATGACGTATCGGACGAGGACGAAGGGGGAACCTTCAGTCCTGCCGTCAGCAGAACAGTGTGATGAGCAGGGGAACGCTGATTTCCAGCACGATGCCGTGGATCACGGCCAAGGGCAATAGTCCCTTGTCGCCCGTGGTGCGGAGAATCGTGGGCAGGCACACGTCCATCGAATTGATGCCGGCAACGGAAATGGGAGCAAACCGCCCGCCTTTCCCGTTGAAGAAGGAAGAGCCGAACAAGGCCACTACCTCGCGCACCATATTGGCCATCAAGGCCACGGCCGCCAGTTGCGTGGCCACTTCCGCGCCGGCCGTGGCGCTTTTCAGGTCGGCAATCATGACCGACGAAAGCGAATAGTAGCCGAAGCCGCTACCCATGGCCAGAATGTCGCCCACCGACCAGTCGCGGAACAACAGCGCGGCCAAAGCCGTGAACGAGAGGGTGCCCACGATGGTGAAAACCGGCAGCAACAGCATCTGCCAACGGAACGAACGGAGCAACGCCCCCAAGTCGCCGTTCGAACCGAGGCCAATGCCTACCTGCAAGACCAACAAGGCCAGCAGGCATGTGGGAAGGGCGTAGTGCCGTATGCACTCGCCCAAAGTGGCATCGGCTGCCCCCAGCCCGATGCCGCACAACAAGCTCAACAGGAGCAGAAGGTTGCCTTTCATGCCGCACCTCCTTTCTTCCCGCTGTTTTTCCAAACGCGCTGGAACACTCCGGCAGCCACCGTGCTGCCCACTACGCCCAGCAAGGCGATGACCATGGCCCGCCAGCCAAGCTGCGCGATGTCGGCCACCAGCGCCCGGTTCGACCCGATGGACACGCCGAACGCAAACAAAAGTAACATGATAGTGAAACGGGTGCTTTGCTCCACCCGATGCACGCCGCGCATGCCGCGCAACGCATAGCCCGCCCCCATGCCCAGGAGCAGCAATGACAAGATGATAAACATAAGGAATAATAGCTTTTAAAATGATACAATCAGTGCGTCACACAATCTTAAAAGCTATACGACTTAGAGAAATCCGCTGAACCAATGGACAAACACAATCCTGCAAACATGCTTCTCGGCGTGTTTGTCCAAAAGTGTAGCGTAAGTCCCTCTCCTATTCATTAATCGACCTTAAACTGTATTTTTATGCAAAAGTAGCGCTTTTCCGCGAAACCGCGAAATGAAAACCCGTTTTTTTCTGCTATTCCTTCTCTCGCGCAGCCTTCGCAAGGCCGCAAGGCAAGGCTCGACTTCAGTGGGAAACCATCTTGAGCCCGATGATGGAGGCAATCAGTGTGGCGATGAAAAACAAGCGGGCTAACGATGCCGGTTCGTGCAGGAACAGGATGCCCAACACCACCGTCCCCACGGCCCCGATGCCGGTCCACACCGGATAGGCCGTGCCAATCGGGAGGGTCTGCACGGCCTTGGCCAGGAGCAGCATGCTCAAAGCCAGACATACGAGGAAGCCCGCTCCCCAAAGGTAGTACTCCAGACCCGAAAGCCCCTTCATCTTGCCCAGGCAAAAGGCAAAAGCCGACTCGAAACAGCCGGCCACAATCAGTATGATCCAACTCATCGTTCAGTTCCTTGTTCGTCAAACATGCTGCAAAGTTAATCATCTTCACCTGAATTCCGCCCCGCATCGGATAAAAAACGTCCACAGGAATGAAGATTCTGCCGCCATCGCGCCCCGCATTTTGCCGTTCTGCTTTCAAATCCGCGGCGTAATGCTTAACTTTGCGCCTTTCTAAAAGGATATGGACAGAATGGACGTGGCAATCGTAGGCGGAGGGGCGGCAGGCTTCTTCCTGGCCGTGAACCTGAAAGAACTCGCGCCGCAGGTGCGGGTGACGATTTTCGAGAAACAGACGGGCGTGCTGAAAAAAGTGCTCGTCTCGGGCGGCGGACGCTGCAACCTGACGAACTCTTTCGCGGGCGTGACGGACCTGAAGCAAGTATATCCACGGGGACATCAGCTGCTGAAGAAGCTGTTCAGGACGTTCGGCCCGGAAGATGCCTATCGCTGGTTCGAGGCGCATGGCGTACGGCTTGTCACGCAGGACGACCAATGCGTGTTTCCCGCAGCGCAGGACGCCCATGTCGTGGCCGATTGCCTGAAAGGACATGCGGAGAAACTGGGCGTGACCGTAAAGACATCGCATGCGGTAGAAAGCATCGAACAGCGGGACGGGCGGTATGAAATCTGGTTCCGCGACCCGCACAATCCATCCCAGACGTTCGACTGTGTGGCCGTCACCACCGGCGGTTCGCCGCGCGGCGAAACTTTTTGGCTATCTGGAAAGGCTGGGACATCGCATAGAACCGCCCGTCCCGTCGCTCTTCACCTTCAATGTCCCCAACCCTTCGCTGCGTGCCCTGATGGGCACCGTGGTGGAGCCTGCCGCCGTCGGCATTCCCGGCACGAAGTTCAAGCAATCCGGGGCCTTGCTCGTCACCCACTGGGGGCTGAGCGGCCCGGCCATACTGAAACTCTCGTCGCACGCCGCACGCTTCGTCCACGAATCGGGCTACCGCTTCCCCCTCCTGGTGAACTGGACCAACGAGACGAACGCCGAAACCGTGACTGCCGCGCTGCAAGATTTGTGCGGGCAACACCCGCTGAAACAACTTGGCGGCATGCGGCCGTTCGGATTGCCCGCACGATTGTGGCACCATCTGCTCTCGAAAGCCGGTTTTCCGCAAGAAAGGAAATGGGGAGAAATAGGACGGAAAGGCGTCTGCAAACTAGCCGACGCGCTGTGCAACGACCGCTACGAGGTGGACGGCCGAAGCGCGTTCCGCGAAGAGTTCGTCACGTGCGGCGGCATCAGCCTCCAATCAATGCAACCGCAGACGCTGGAAAGCAAAACCTGCACCGGACTATATTTCGCCGGCGAAGTGCTCGACATCGACGGCGTGACGGGCGGCTTCAACTTCCAAGCGGCCTGGACCACGGCCTACACCGTGGCCCAAGCCATTGCAAAAAGGTATAAAACAACCGTTACTCTTTGCAGGGGACTGGGGATATTACCACAGGGCAATCTTTCCAGCCACTCCTAAATCGAGGGTGCCCGTTGTAATGCCCAAGGCTTTGAACACACGGCTAATGGTGGGAATGCTTATGCTATATCCACGTTCCATACGGGATATCTGGGCTTTTTGCACGCCTACCCTTTCGCCTAATTCCTCTTGTGTGAGGTTCTGTTTGAGACGTGCATTTTTTATAGCCTCTCCGATTCGGTAGGCGTGTAAAGCCTCTTCTACCTTACGCTCGTGTTCGTCTCTCTCTGAGTCCCAACCTTACCTAAAAGCTCGTCTTTCACTTCCTCTAAGGAGTAGAGTTTCAAGTTTCCTACCTGTTCCATATCTTATATTTTTTTGAGTTCAAAGTATTGCTTCATTATCGCCTCTGCCCGTGCTATCTCTTTTTTCGGTGTCTTTTGCGTTTTCTTTATAATTCCGTGGGTGGCTACTACCAAAGTCTGCGTATCCGTGTCCCAAAAGGCAAACAGGCGGTAAGCGACCCCATTGTAGAGAGTGCGAAACTCCCATATCTCTGAATTTTCCAACTTTTAAAGAGTTCCTTGTTCTTTTCTCCTCCTGCAACCCTGTCCACATTGTACAATATCTTTTTGTACGCCTGTTCTGGTAAACTCTGGAGGAAAATCCTTGCCTCCTCTAATAACGCAAGTTGAAATATCGCCATATCTTTAACTTAAATATCTTCTTCTGCAAAGGTAATCATAAGTTTCGTAAATAGGAAATTTGTTTTATCTATTTCTGTTCTCTGCTGTAAAGTGTGTTAAACCAGAGATTTTAGAGGCATAAGGTGTTTTTTTGGAGGACAATATTGGATGTAGATATGGCAAGAAAGAATATGAAGTTGTTTCGAATGAGCCGCATCATGCCGAAGCGCGGTGATGGGGAAAGAGAACGGGAATCAGACGTTTTCAGTACTCCCCCATCTACAAAGGACAGGATGAAGTATATTCAATCGAGTAGGTCGGGAAACGAAAGTTTTCTGACCTACTTTCGTTTCCTCCCCTCTCACACCACCGTACATGTCGTTCGGCATACGGCGGTTTAATTTGTTTTCAAAGAATGCCTAATCGTGTAGTAATCCAAGCAACTGACAAGACCTCTGCGGGTCAGGACTTCGTTTGGATATGGCCCGTGCGACGCACGTCCGCCGAACTACCCACTCATAGCGGTCACCACAATAGGGAAGTCAGCTTGGCCAAATCGTTGTTTATTCCAAGTTTCCGTAGTCCCCACGCCCGTTTCTTTGGAGTTTTCCATTGCTTCCATATCACTTTGCGCAACATCGTCCGAAGGTGTTCATCTGTTTCCGTCATCTTGCCTTTCATGGATGCGATGGCGAAGTAGTTAACCCACCCCAGGATGGTGTAATTAAGAAGCTGGATACGGTCGGTCATTGATATGCTCCATGAGCGTTTGCAGAGCTTCTTCAATTTGCCCTTGAACCTGTCCACCGAACTTTCGTGGGGGCGGGCTGCCCATTGCCCCGTCTGACTTGATTTGCTAAAAGCCAAAACCGAGGTATTTGAGTTTGCCCGGCCGGCAAACGTGGGTCTTGGTCGCATTGACTTTGAGACCGAGTACCCGCTCTATCCATCGGGTGATTGTGTGCATCACACGTTGGGCACTCGCTTCACTCCCCACTGCTATCACGCAGTCATCGGCATAGCGGACATAGCGCAGACCTCTACGCACAAGTTCCTTGTCAAGCTCATTCAGCATGATGTTGCTCAGTAGCGGAGACAGGTTGCCTCCCTTGTGGCGTACCGAGTTCCGTGGCTGAGTAGATACCATTCTCCATAACTCCCGACTTGAGGTACTTGCGTATCAGACTTTCGGTGCCGGGGTCATGGATTACCCGGCCGACATAGCTCATCAGCTTATCCTGCGGGACATTGTCGAAGAACTTCTCCAAGTCTACGTCCACTATCCATTCTGCTTCCTCATTGAGGTATTCCATAAGTTTCAGCACGGCTTGCCCGCAGCTCCTGCCGGGACGGAAGCCATAGCTGTTTTCTTGAAATTCTTCCTCAAAGATGGGCGTTAGGATTTGGACTATGCTCTGTTGGATTGTCCGGTCAACTACCGTGGGGATGCCAAGCTTGCGTACACCGCCGTTTGGCTTGGGGATTTCCACGCGCCTGACTGGAGCGGGTTTGTAGCCCCGTTCAAGGATTGACTGCTTGATACTCGGCCAATTCTCATTCATATAGACGCGCAAATCTTCGACTTTCATTCCATCTATGCCTGCCGCACCCTTGTTGGACACGAAATTATTCGGCCCTTCGCCTTGTCCTGCACGAGAACGGCTACTACGACCTCTGCTGACTCCTCGGCATTCGTTGTTACTATCCCCCCAGGACTGCCGAGGCCTCACGGGATAAGCCATACATCTTTCATCGTTTACCTGCCTGATTTACGCATCAAGGTTACGGTTGCCTTTGGGAACTTCGCTGTCTCTGGCCAGCTTGTCCGCTTGATACGCCTTGGTACCAGGTTCCTGTCCGTCAGGCCACGAGTTCGCTATTACTTCTTCTCTCCCGAGCGTCACCACTCGAAACTTGCAAGTCGCTATGGGGTTCGGCGTCAACTACGCCCCGCGTGGACTTTCACCACAGATGTAT